>CEGF01001460.1_pt1 | contig 34982 bp, 29 predicted proteins | sample 306341 | NCBI WGS metagenome assembly CEGF01 (sample SAMEA2755655, study PRJEB7226) | microbial mat metagenome | biome: microbial mat; feature: hypersaline; material: grass silage | place: USA | collected 2014-02-19 | depth 0 m
TTGAACTGAAGACCACGGCAGCCGCTGCCCGTGAGCGCTTGTGGCAGTGGCGTAACCGGCCCGAAGTACAGACCGAAGCCCGCCGCCTGCTGCGTCGGCATGTTCGCAACCCCGGCAAACCGACAGGACGCAAACATGCACAAAAGGCATCTGCCTGAGAAAATCTGCCGTGGCTGCAACCGCCCGTTCAGTTGGAGACGCAAGTGGGCGCGCTGCTGGGATGAAGTGGTCTACTGCTCCGAACGCTGCAGACGCAACCGCAAACACCCTGTCGACAAAAGCAGCTGAGGCTTATTCGATATTCTGGATCTGCTCAAAGAATAATAAATTAAAATCCTTTAAAAACAGATGTTTACATTATTTTTGCATCGATATTCGACCAGCACTACCCATTTTACTACCCATGGATAGAAACTTTATCTCTGATTGGCCCAATCGGTTACTACCCACGATTATAAACTGGGATAAGTGGGAAACTGGGAATTTCTGATCCTTTTCCGATTTACCAACACCTTGTCTCAACCGAAAAAACCTGCTGGCAAGTCTAGCAAGATCGGCACTCCCGATGCACCACTGCTGATACATCGAAGTTTGTACTGAAAGTACAAACCATTGATTCTATTGAATATTTTTTGATTTTCCTCTTGCGTATTTGAAACTTCGTGCAAGTATTTTAGAAAACGCAGGAGTTCAAAATGACCAAGTTGAAGACCATTTGTTTTGCTGTAACTACAGCCGCGCTCGCGGGTTGCGCTGCCACGCCTCGACACTATGACGACGAATCATCCCGCGCACTGAATCTGGCCCGTGCCGGCGGCGTCTACGATCAGGACCTGCGGGATTCACCAGACGGGACGCGCTCGTATCGAAAGGGTTTGTTGGTAAGCGCCCTTAACCTGGCCAGTCTGGCTACTTCACTAGATGCGCCGCTTCGTCATCTTACTGGCACCCAGACGCTGCTCTTCAATGCCACTGACATCATGATGACGCCGGACAACCCTTCGACACGACCCAGCCTGATGGGCTGGATGCCGGAATCACTGGCGGCGAACGAGGATGACGCCTATGACCACTATGTTGCCGTCGTGGATGAGGCCATCACCCAGGCCGCTAAATCGATGGCAATTACGGCAACGAAACTCACAAACGTGAAGACGCCGGAGATTGACGGGCACCCGCTCATGCTGTGGTCGGTAACAGCCGAGCGATATGGCTGTGCCGATAGCAACTGCATCATCGCCTACAACATCCAACAACCGAATCACTGGAAGACACCAAGCTATGTCATCGGCGGTGAAGCAGCCAGTTACAACATCGCTGCCAACCATCCCGAGAAATATTCCCGACTGGTATTTCGGCAGTCCGGCCATGAACTCACCTTTCCTGTAGATGAATTCTATGGCGCTGTCAGCGCCGGCATGCCTCCTTGGATAGTGATGTACTTTCCACCGAACACCGTGATCCAGGACGGCGAGCCACTCCCCTATCCGGTGTTGTATGAACAGGGTCAACAGCTGATGTTCAGGGAGCCCGGCCATGAGTGACTGGCACGATGAACTTGAGTTGGCACTGCTGCCGCTGGAGGACCTGAGAGTCGATAGCGTCTACATGACTTTTGTGATCAGCAATGCCCTGAGCGAGCGAGGCATCTTCCATCAATGCCGGATCGGATACGCGGAGGACCGGCTGAGCCGCATGACCACTTCACCCCATTGCTGGGTCGAGCTCGAACAGGGCTGGTGTATCGACCTTCGGCTCAGACAGTGGCTGGGTGATGAGGACGACCTCCCTCATGGCGTATTCCAGCCATCCGACTACCCGCGAGTTCGATATCAAGGCACGGCGTTGCTGGTTCCACGCCTGGACGTGGAAGATTTGAAGGCGATGACGAATGAGGTCTACAGCAAGGTGAAACTGCCGTGGCTGCCCGGGCAAGCCGCAGCGGTGCATATTCCGGCGAACGTGAACGCCCATTCTGGCTGAACGTGAACACCTTTTTTCTTAACGCATCACCCACCGAGGTTTGTACCCCGGGTGTTCACGTTCAGTCAATTTCCTGAAGTCTCTTCCTCATCGATTCTCCTTTCAGGGCCCAGCGGTGGGCGTTGTGCATGAGCCGGTCCAGGATGGCATCAGCCAGGGTGTTGTCACCGATGGCGGCGTACCATTGATCGGTGGGCAGTTGGCTGATAATCATGGTTGAGTGAGTGCCGTGACGGTCATCCATGATTTCCATCAGGTCGTTCCGGTGTGCCGGTTTCAGGGCTTCCAGGCCCCAGTCGTCCAGTATCAGCAGCTTTACTTTGGCCAGCTGGCTGAGGGTCTTTTGGTAGGTACCATCAGCCTTGGCCTGAGTCAGTTCCAGCAGTAACCGGGAGATTCGGTAATACCGGGCGCTGAAGCCATTCAGACAGGCCTGATGCCCTACCGCGCAGCCCAGGTAAGTTTTGCCACTACCACAGGGGCCGGTGATCAGCAGGTTCTGGCCACGTTCCAGCCAGTCTGTCTGAACCAACTGGGCCACCTGCGCTTTCTTGAGGTTGCGCGGGTGCTGGTAGTCGATGTCCTGGACCGAGGCCCGGAGTTTGAAGCGGGCCTGGCGAACCAGGCGATCCTGTTTCCGGTGTTCCCGGGTCTGGAACTCTCTTTCGAGTAATAATTCCAGGCGTTCGGTGAACGACAGCTCGTCATAGGTGCCCGGCTGGTTTTGTTGATGTTCAAGGGCGGCGGCCATGCCGCCCAGTTTCAGGTCTCTCAGTCGTGTCAGGGTCTGTAGAGTGCTCATGGTGTGTCCTAGTGGAAGCTCTTCGGGCCACGGATGTTCTCGTGGTGCTGGGGCAGTTCGGTGTTCAGGGGCAGTTGTTCCGGCAGCTTGTCGCGGTTGCTCCGGAGAATGGCCTTGATGTGTTTCAGTCGGTCCAGGCCTTCGCGATTGGCAATACGGCAACTGGCATTCAGGCGCTCACTGGGATACTCCTTGCTCAGATTGAGCAACCCGAGGCAGACCCGGTAGGCCTGTTCCGGATGCTCCCGCTCATCCAGCCGGTCACAGACCCAGACGAGGGTGTCGGGCCCAATGTCCCGGGCCCAGTTCTTAAGGCGTCCGGGCGTCCACTGTTGTTGTTTTTGATGACGGGTGGGCATGTGCCCTGACTCGGTAGTGATGCCGTACTGATGACTGCGTGGGTGGCTGGCGATCTGTCGCTGCCGGAAGTAGATCTGTACCAGTCGCTCACTGGCATGGATGTCTACCTGATCTCCTACGTACTGGTGTGGCACCGAGTAATGATGCTGACTGAACTCAATGTGGTAATCGATGTTGACCCGGCAACGCCGGATCTCGATGTATTCATAGGGGTGTTTGGGTAGTGCCCTCAGGGCTGGCTGGTCGAGCATCTTGAAGGCCTCCTGCCGGTTGCCCGGCAGCCGCCGGAACGGCCGGCTGTTCAGGTCTTCCAGCAGGGACCGGATGCACTGATTCAGGTCGGCCAGGGTGAAGAAGGTGTGGTGGCGCAACCGGGCCAGGATCCAGCGTTCAACGATCTGCACCCCCACCTCCGCTTTGGATTTATCCTTGGGCTTGTAGGGCCGTGCTGGTAGCACCGCGACCTGATAGTGCGCCGCCAGTTGCTGGTAGCTGGGGTTCAGGTCCGGATCGTATCGACAGGCTTTGCTGACACCGCTGCGCAGATTGTCCGGCACCACCATTTCCGGAACACCGCCGAAGTACTCGAAGGTGCGCACGTGACTCAGCAGCCAGTCCTGCAACCCCTGGCTCCAGGTGGCTTCGGCGTAGGTGTAATTGGAAGCACCCAGTACGGCAACAAACACCTGAGCCGTGCGGATTTCACCAGTTTGCGGATTGATGATTGGTACGGTGGGGCCACAGTAATCAATGAAGCACTTTTCACCGGCCTTGTGGATCTGGCGCATGGAGCGCTTTTGCTGCTTTTGCCAGTGCCGGAAGCGGTCACAGTACTGTGAGTAGCTGTAGCATCGATTGGGGTACTGGGCGGTGTATTCCTCCCACAGCAACTGCTTGGTCACGCCTTTGCGTTTGAGTTCCTGATGGACGGTCGCCCAGTCCGGTACCTGATAGCGGGCGGACGAGGTGGGATCGGAGCCGGGATAAAACATGGCTGCCAGGCGGCCATCGTCCAGGCCCTCTGGCAATGGCCAGGTAATCTCCAGGGTATCGGCCCGGGCCAGGAGCTTCTGGATGGCTCCGACACTGGTCTTGGTACTGGCGCTGATTTGCCGGATCGAGAGTCCGGCTTCCAGCCTCAGGCGAAGCAATTCTCTGATTTTGCGCATTGGAATTCTCTTTGCTGCCATGACCCTGGTCCCCAAAAAAAGGAACCAGAGTAGCAAACGGTTGAATAAACAATGCGTTAAGAAGGATTCTGGTTGAACGTGAACACCGATTCCGGGAACGTGAACGCAGATTCCGGCATGGTGAACACCGATTCCGGAAATTTCCGAAAAGTGTTCATCTTCGACCAGAATGACTGTTCACGTTGAACCAGAATAGGTGTTCACGTTCGGCCGGAATGGGTGTTCATGATGGGCCGGAATATGCAAGCGGCCTGATCCCGGGCAAAACTTGCATTTTCTCAGGTTCTGGTAGCTTCGAAGTAAAGAACTATCGAGGACAAAGCCATGGTGAGAGTGGCAAAAATCGCAGCAGTGGGGCTCACCGGGATCGGCGTTGTGGAGCTCGCCTTTAGGGGTACCGAGGCAGCCCTTTACGCATGGTATCTATTGTTCGTGCTGTGGGTGGTCGTACTGTTCATTCGCTTCGCACTGGCCATAGTCGGTGCATACAAGACGTTTTTCGCCAAGGGACCCGATGGGGAAATGACGTTTCCTGAATTCGAGGAAAAGATGGCGTCGTTCAGTCGAGGCACTGGTGAGGCCGCAACCGGCGCGAGCAACAAGGCAACTTCCGGCAATGGGAGCAATGGCGGTACAGAGGGTTTCATCGATGACGACAGAATCAACCAGATTTATCGAGCGGACGATCCGTTCGGGGAGTTTCTCGACTCTTGAGGTGGTTCCTTATGGGTACAGATCAGGAGAACCAGGTGTTCGAGCCGGGTAATGGCCACCAGAACCACCTAAACCAGACCGGCCAGAGAGAACCACTTATAACAGACTGAGGAACCGACGATGTTTATTCGAGCCTACCTGCGGGCATCCACGCAGGAACAGAACGCGGAGCGAGCCCGGGAGTTACTGGTACAGTTCGCAGCCAACCACGGTCAGCGTATTGCCGCTTTCTACGTGGAGAATGTGTCCGGCGCTACCCTGCACCGCCCCGAGCTGATGAAACTAATCGCAGATTCTGGCGAGGGCGACATCGTTCTGGTCGAACAAATTGATCGGCTGGCTCGCCTCAAACAGAGTGACTGGGACTCCCTCAAGCAAAAGCTGGCCGCCAAGCGGTTAGCCATCGTCTCCCCGGAATTACCGACCAGTTGGCTCGCCCTGGAAAAGAAGGACGACACCGGTTTCACCGACTCCATTCTACGAGCGGTCAACGCCATGATGCTCGACATGCTGGCTGCCGTGGCCCGCAAAGATTACGAAGACCGTCGGCGCCGGCAGTTCCAGGGCATCCATAAAGCAAAAACGGAGGGTAAGTACCAGGGGCGGCAGCCAGACCTGAAGCGCAGGCAACACATCGCCAGTCTTCTCAAGAGCGGCCACAGCTACAGCGAAATACAGGAGATTCTGAGCTGCTCCCGGCACTTGATTGCGTCTGTCGCCAAAGAACAAAGACAGGCCGATGCTGCGGCCTGAACCAACAAAGTGCCCTGAAAGGGCCATCAACTATTGGAGACCTGAATATGCTGAACCTAGCTGCCACACTGATTGCATTTCTGAGCTTTGTCGCGGTCGTACTTTTTATCTGCGTTATGGCCTACCGCAACGCCGATCGGCTGGAAGCGTTCCTGGAGCGAAAGTTCCGAAAAAGATCACCCCGACACAATGGCGATCTGAAATAAATTCGGGGCAAACCGGTGTTCTTGCCCAAAACGGGCAGTTTGAGAGCCGTGCCTACTGCGTCATCCATGGCAGCATAATCGTGAAGTCGATATGAGGTTATGCACATGACGGACAAAACAGCCAGGCTTCCCGAAAACTTTCTATTTTTGCTGGAACAGGAAGAAAAGCGGAGGCAGCTGCGGGAGGACGCGGGGCTTCCGGCTCTCACAATACTGATCGACGCCGCTCACAGCGGTGGTGGCCAGGCCCGGCATATCCGGCGATTCCTGCTTGGCCTATATAACGCCAGTCACTGGCCATTCAAGCTGAACCGGCTGAGGGCCTTGGATGCCGAGCTGCAACAGGCTGCGTTGCAGGTTCTGGCGCTGGATTGGAATGGCCGGGAGGTTCACACCTATGTGCCGGGTGGTGACGAGCTGTTTCAGTCCTGGTGGGAGCGTGAATCAAAAGCGTGATAAATTTTCTGCCCTGTACAGGATTGAAACCTACCCAACCCCATATCGGGTGTTCTATCCCAGCACCAGGGAGCTGGGAAGATCCCTCGCTGTTCACGGCGACCTCGACACGGATACCGAGGTGACGGGTGACCATGCGGGACAGACCTACAGCCAGGGAGAAGCTGACGATAAGCTTTCACCAACGGAAAGACTCGTCATAGGCCGAACCTCCCCGGATTGGTCAGCCGATATGCCAGTAGGATATGCGCAGAGTTCTTATGAAACATTACTCAACTACACTTTCTATATTTTGTTTCTCAAACCAACTCTCAACCGTGTTCAGGGCTCCGGGAGAAAGCTGCTGGGTAAACAGAAGAGCGAGTCGTCTTTTTGGTCTAGAGCATGCAACGTAAAAAAGGTTTCTGTTATTTTCAAAAGTTGCGCGGTCCTTTTCGCTCAGCGTGTCCTGTTTGGGGACATTTTCGAGCATTTTCCCAAAATTGTATTTGTTCCAACCTCGACCAACTATGACCAGAACATTTTCGAACTCAGCACCTTTTACACCATGTTTCGTCTCGAATGGCGAATGCCCCTCAAGGTAGTTGGTAACGGATATAATCTCCTGATATGGAATATCATGAAGTTTCCGTACCTCCATCAGTGAACGAGGCATTTCTTCCCCATCTGATGGATCGAAAGTTTCGAGCCGCAGCTCTATCTTCTCCACTGCATCGGCAAGCCGGGGAATTCGGAATTCCCGCAAATGCGCAACTACATCGGCGACAGTGCCAGTCTGTCGGATTTCGAGTAGGCGCGTCATGGAGTCCGACCAATCCTTTTTGTCAGCGGCCTTTAGTAAATAGCTTTTACTCGCCCCCAGCGCCGCGAACATCTCTCCATACCGTTTTGCTGCAAAAGCTCGACAAGCGGGCTCCAAGTGATCGACAAAGAACGCGATATGGGCCTGCTCCTTCTTCGTGAAGGAATTATTGTCCCGAAAAACGCTTGCTAAACTGCTATAGCCCTGCTGTTTACCTAGCGCCCGGTGAGTGAGCATGAGGATCTTAGTCCTTTCGGCCGACAGGTCCCAACCTGCTTTGGTGAGGCGGCTCTTTACTTCGGAGATTGTGTTGTTGGCAGCATCGTCCGGCAAATCGCCGCCGTAATGTGGCCCCTTGAGCCTGATGCCCGGCCACTCGTTCGTATGGAATATACGCACCTCACCACGAACGTCTGGATCGAGGACGAACTGCTTGAGCTCCGGTCTCATACGGTTGAGACAATCGACAACGGCGGACGCAGACCGGAAATTGGCTTGCTTTCCTATCTCCGTTATCGTGGTGTCTACCAGCTCGCCGCAGCCATCTCCATAAATCTTTTGCCAGTGATCTCCGAAAAAGCCGAATAGCGGCGGCCCGCCCTTGCCAAAAAAATGTTCGCGTATCGCTGCAATCCAATCTGCATTTGTATCTTGGTATTCGTCGATCAGGATGACTGGATACCGGTAACGAAAGATGTTTCTGAACTTCTCATAGCCAAGCAATCGTATGGTCAGGGGTAGAACATCGTTGTGGTGAATCGAGATAGCCTCGTCCGTGATGCCGCGATAGCCAAGTGAATATTCAATCCTCCGAGATCCTGGGCCACCAGCTTCTTTAAGACGTTCTTCCCATGGATCGCTAGACCATCCTTCAAGCTCCTGCAAGTGAACGCGCAACTGAGACTGAAAGCCGGAAATTACAGACCAGCAGAAGGCATGGATGGTGTCGCAGTGAATAAGCGGGCTGCGATCGGTCCGTGCCTTGATTTCCTCCTTTGCGACATTTGTAAAAGTAATGCAAGCAATACGCTGATTGAGGCGTGGAAGGCGTTCGCCTTCCCGTTTGATGAGAAACTGCAATGCTTTGACCAGCGAATAGGTCTTACCAGCCCCGGCACCCGCCTCCAGCTTGAAACTATTCGACTTCTCGATGGCCTCGCGAACCGCAGTAAGTGCACGTTCGCTGGCTTCCTCGGCAGGTGATAACTCAGTGGGTTCAGTCATTGGCGGATTCCTCCGCAATATCCTCTGAGACAACAGTGGCTTCCGGTGGCACTGGGACGGTGGGTGGTGCTACGAAACCTCTGGCGAGCCAGGCAAGCCCGTCATTGATATATTTCGGAATGTTCCAGTCCGTATCGTCGATCGCGTATTGCAGAGCAAAAGCAGACTTCTTGAATGTTTCGGCTTTTGCAAGGGCGTCTCCGGCGAGGGCTTCGGGCGTGTCGCCGCTTACCCCGAATTTTGCGTCATTTGCCAGCAGAAAAGCATCCTCGAAAGTTCTGCCGCAGGGACCATCATTCACTTCCCGGCATTGGTACGCGATCCTAATGCGCCCTCTGATTTGTTCTTCATCGGATTTTTCAAGCAGATCATTGGGAACGTTGGGCCCACCGCCAAACCATGAATTGATACAGGCATTGCTGGTGGCGTTTGCTTCATGCACGAGACACTTTTTTCCTCCGACGTCAGTGACAGGGTCAAGGTCGGTTACGATGAGCGTTTGCAGCTCCAAGAAATTTAAAAGATCGAAGAACTTATGCGCATAGGCACCTCCAACCTCCATGATGGTTAAGTACTGACTGCGAAGCTTCGGTCCCGACGTGTCGGCTTTGTCTCGCTTTTTGATCATGATTGGCAACATGAGCCGCTCGCTGGTGCCTTCGATCAGTATCGCTTTGTCCGCAAAGAACAGATCGCAGCGCGTCAGGGTAAGATACTGGTGGAGGAACTTCTTGTCTTCGGGCTTAGTGCTAGACATTCCTCGGCGCAGGTCCTTGATTTTGGTATTCCAGATGGTCGACCTATCATTGGCCGGTGAAGGCAGGAAATACCGGATCGATTCAAAATGCGCTTCGTTTGCGATATGAGACGAGTGAGTCGAAACCAGGAACTGGACAGGCCACTCCGGATCCTTTTCATGTTCCTTGTTTAACTTTTCGACGATCGCGCCAATCTGGCGAATAAAAACTTCCTGCATCTGGGGATGCAAATGAGCTTCTGGTTCCTCAATAAAGACGATGTGGACTCCGGGGGCGTGGGCCTGCGCCCGGAATTCACGATAAAAACTGACTATCTGTAGCAAGATAAATATCAGGTTTCGCATACCAAGACCGTTATAGGATTCGGGCAAAAGGACGCCGCTATCCCCTTCGTAGCGGATCTTTGTATGGTTCGTCAGAAGACGATGAACATCGAGTGACGTCTCTGTCGTCAGCACGGATCCACCCAATCCAGGGTAGCCAAAGGTTTGCAAAGTAGGTAGCAATTGTTGCAATTGGCTGCGAAAATCGCTGTCGATAGTTTCTTGAATTGTGCGAACAGCTTCCTCAAGCTGTTCGGCTATTTTGCGCTCCTTCTCATCCGCGGTATCCAGTGATGCGTTATTGAACAATCCTTCCAGCACCTTGGCGAGAACATCGCTTTCCTTGGTGGTGATATCGTCAAGGCCACGCTGTGCGTTGATAAAGCCTGTTTTTAGCAAGGTCCTGACGGCGGCCTGAGAACTTTCTTTACGATTCGACGCATCATTAGGGTCTTCCGCCCAGACTTTAATGCCGTACAGATTGTGGATGCGCGCAGCGATTTCACGAAAGAACAGTTTCCGTGTCGCATCAGTGATTTCTTCAGGAAGTCCGTCGAACAGTCGGTTGATCGCTCCATCCATCGGCTCAAATCGCATTACAACGAGAGCTTCATCGCATGCCATATCAAGATCGACTATAAATTCGCCGAGTGGTCCAAGTCGCGGCTGTGCAGGGTTATAACGGAAGAACAAGCGCAGTTCGATAATTGGAAGAAGCGTGCGTATTTCTGATTCCTCCTTTCCTTCTCTCTCCGCCTTGAACGCTGCGCAGAACTCCTCATAACACTCGGTTGAGAAATCTTGAAGGTAAAATGTCGCGTTCTTGTCCGATGTGAATCGCCGAATGACTTCGGATAGGGATGTTTTGCCGCTGTTGTTCCTTCCCACAATTACAGAAGTCTCGCTTTCAAGAAAAAGTTCAACATCCCGAAGAAGACGGAAGTTCTTTATCTGTACGCGGTTTAGTTTCATAGTGCCTCCGTAGCGCGGCGCCGAAAATCTCTCAGTTCACCTGAGTTAACGTTCCACCTTCTCAATGGATCGAATGGCAGCGACTTGGAACCACTGGGCGCGCCCTGAAAACCATTTGGTCAGTGATGCCGTTACGCTGCTCATGTTATTCCCCCTCAGTTCCATTCGGCTTTTGTTTAATAAACGTTACCTCAAAGGCCTTGCTAGACCGAAACTGCTGCAACCGGTTGGCAAACGCGAAGGCTTCATTCATCTCGTAGTGCTGGAAGATGTCCAGCCCTCGATCCAGTGAAATCTTCCAGCCGTGATCTGTAACGATATGACGGGCGTGAATGGTGCCGCTTTCATCAAACTCCCAGGTGAAGTCGATGCCCACGGTGCGAGCGGATTCCTGGATCTTTTCAAAACTCTCGTCTTGTAGGTCACCCTTGAACTCGTCCCGGACGGTGACGAGGTGAACCGCCACTTCATCTTCCTCGGCCTTGTTCTTAACGATGGCTTCGAGAAACTCCATGAAATTTCGGACCTGGTAGAAAAGCCGGATGTAGGGGTCTGTGACGGTGATCCTGCTGGCGCCTTTCAGGTAGGCGCCAAACAAGCCGTCGAATGAGATACCCTTTTGGTTCTCCTGGAAAGTCAGGTGCTTTTCCTCCAGTACGGGCTCGGGGGCGCGAGGCTCTTTGGGCTCGCCACCTTTAACGTCTGCTGCTGGCTCGGGCGCTCCCCCCCCGTCATCAGGGGTGGACACCGTCTGGTGGTAGTAGCCTGGGTACTCTTCCTCCTCAAGTGTGGTGACCAGCGTTTCCTTGCCTTCCTGGTCCTGATAGGAAAAGCGTACTTCACCGTAGGTGGTATCAATCCGCTGTAACTGGTCCTTGACCCGCTTGCGCCCCTCGATGGCAAAACGCAGCACTTCTTCAACCTCATCCCTGGTTGCTCCGCCCTGGGGGAACAGGATCTTCATCAAGCCGGAAAAGGTCTTATTGATACCGTCCCGGTCACGGGTCGAGATATCCGAAGAAAGGGTAAAGTACTCCCGGTACTGATCGGAATAATCGTAGTTCCGCATCGAGCGCAGGATTTCTGCGAGGTAGTCCACCACGAAGCCATAGCCGTCGGAGAACATCTCGCCCCGGATGATATCGACCTCCCACCCCGGGATGTAGAAGTGGATTCGGTCCAGAAAGGCAGAATCGTAGAACTTGTCCGGCAGCTCATCGAACAGGTCCGAATGCTTCAGCATGTAAGGCACGGTATGCCGGGTGTTCCCCACGAACACCATGGACGCCTCGGCGCCTAGGGTTTCCACGCCCCGGGAGAAGGACTTGTTAGCCATATAGTTCTTCATGATGTCGACCAGTGCTTTATCGACGCGTTTCTGCTTGCCGGCGAACTCGTCGAATGCCACGCAATCCCAGTAGCCCACCAGGCCGATTTTGCCGCTGGAGTTGTTCACAAACAGCTTGGGTACAGTGACCTCACCACCCGATACCAGGATCCCATGGGGCGAGAATTCGGAGTAAACGTGGGATTTACCTGTCCCCTTGGGGCCAAGTTCGATTAGGTTGTAGTTCCGCTCGCAAAACGGAATCAAGCGGACCAGCTGGGTTAGCTTGCTGCGTCGCCCGAACATCTCCGGGTTAAAGCCGATACTCTGTATCAGCAGGTCAACCCACTCATCGGTGCTGAACTGCTGCCGCGCGGCAACGTAGGCGTCATAGTCGAAGTGAGATAGCTGAATCGGCTTGAGGGTGGACAGTATCCAGGGGCTGACGTTCTGGTCTTCAGAAAATACGTATTCGATGTCCGCAATGCACCAGACGCCGCTTACCAGCAATTTGGGGTGAGCCTTCACGGTCCCAGAATCCACCAATACCTTCTTGATTCCCAGGTTGGAAAACTGCGCCTCGTAGGCATCCGTCTTCTCATTCAGGGCCACGCTGATCTTATCGATGACCTTGTAGCGGCCCTTTTCCTTGATATTCGAGCGCACCAGTCCGGCCTCGTTCCGGTGGACATAATGCTTGGCCAGAATCTCCTTGACCGTTTCGATACCGGTCTGAATCGTGGCCTCGTCGTTGGTGGCGCAGTACTGGCCGAGCAGATACTCCAGCACGTATGACGGGACGATGGCGTTGCCCTTGACCGTTTTCACCAGGTCTTTGCGCACCACCAACCCGGGGAAGTGTTCGTTGATCTTTTGGTCAAGCGTGCTCATTGGCTATAACCCTCAGAAATCAAAATCGCTGGTAAAGGACCGCCGCATCAAATACCTGAGCGACTTGTATTCCTTGTAGTGGGAGGTACTGGCGTGCTGTTCTTCCAGCTTCAGGAAAACCTCCTGGCCATTGGCCTCATCCGCCTTACGGCTCAGCACAAAGCGTACCTGAAGCTCCCGCTCTCGGGGATTCTCCGAGGTCAGGTCAAACGACAGTTCGTGACTGTCCGAGATCAGCTCCCCTGCCTGGGTATAAATCCCGGCCCGCAGGTGGCGAGGCTGTACTTTCTCGGTAACCGGTCCGGACTGATACAAGGTGACCGCCAGTTGGCCGGAAGTGATCACCGAGCTGGCCCCACGCAGGATGTCCACCTCAACGGCGCTGACATCACTCTGGCGCTTCTTGTTAACCTTCAGGACCGGAATCACAACCTCCTGAAGGGATGCGCCGCCATGCACAAAGCGGCTGCCAGAGCCTTTAAGGCGCAGCCGGTTGATGGACTTGGGAATCTGCACTTCCATATCGCCATCCAGCCCAAGCTGCTCGGACGAGAAGTGATGGAAAGCCGGAGAGGCGGTCAGTCCCTTACCCAGCACGAACCGACGGTCCCGGTAGCGAATATCATCGCCAGAAACGGCGTCGCCCAGGAAGTCACTCTCATCCAGCTCACGGTTCTGGTAAATAAAGCCATGGTCAGCGGTGATCAGCAGGTTATTGGCGTTGGCCGCCGTGAGCTTCTTGATCAGACGAATCAGGTCATCCAGGGTTTGTTCTGCGGCTTCAAAGGCCTGCCCCTCTGAATGCATCTTGTCACCGGTGTGATCGATGCGGTTGTGGTAGATGTACAGCACATCATTACCCTTGAGCAGCTCCCGGCTATCTTCCCGGTTGAGCTGCATAAAATCCTCCGCCTTGACGGCCTGACCCCGCCCATCCAGGGCGGTTTGCAGGATTTTGGTACGGTTGACCGTGCCCTGTGAGCTTTGGCCATCCACCAGTACCGTGCCGGTATCGTTGTCTGCGATCGCCAAGGACTTGTTGGGCAGTAGCGCCGCCATACCGAGCTGGGTATAGCTGGGCAGGGTCGAGAGAGCCGGTTCGAGCTCCGCGCTGTAGCGATCTTCCTGCCGGATAAGGCCCAGCAGCTCGTCACCAATCTCGTAGCGCATGGCGTCGGAAATGATCACGCAGATCCGTTTGTCCTTGCGCAGGTACGGGCGAACCCAGTGCTCGAAAAAGGCCTTTTGCTGAACGACCGGATAGCCCTCCCAGCGCGGCGCGGCATCCACGTGAACCTGGAAGCCGTCGCCCTGCTTGAGCAGGTAGTTGTTGGAATACAGGTTCTCCACCTGCTCACTAAGTTCCCCCATCAACGATGCCTGGCCGGACATGCGCACATGGTAGGTAAACTTGCGATAGAGCTGATCCAATTGGAACCAGGAACGGCTGTATCGCTGAATGCCGTCGGAGAGGCTTTCCATGGTGAGACGAGCCTCTCCGAGCATCTGGACAAAGCGGGCCGCCAACTCAATGGCTTCATACAGGTGTCGGAACTCCCCGTACCAGTGGCCCTGGCGCCGCTGCCGCACCCACAGCGCCACATCACCACTAGTGACCGTGCGGCCTACCACCGCCCGCACCAGGTCACTGATAATCTTCTGGTCGATTAGCCGGAAGTAGTCCAGCTCAACCAGGTCCCGGAAATCCCGTTTACCGAGATCCTGCTCAATGCCCAGCACCTCGGCACACTCGGCAGACAGGGTTTCAAACCCCTGCTCGAACTGCCGGCTGTCTTTCCAGCGCTTGAGGAGCACCAGGGCGTCGCCGGTCAGTTTGACATCGCCATCGGTACCCATGGCGTAGCAGGACTTGAACAGCTCGATCACGAAGTCTCGCAGGCTGGGTTCACTGGCCTCGTAGCCATAGAAACGGGTCAGCTGTTCCCACAGGAAGCTATCCAAGCCGCATCGTTCGATCAGCCGGATGCCATCATCGCGCTCTTCCGCCAGTTGCTGCAGCAGGGATTCTAGCACCGAGTCCATACGGGGCTCGCTACCGGCACACACGGCCAGCATCTTCAGGCGCAGCTGGCCAGCGGTGTCGTCCGGTTTCAGTAACTTCTTCAAAGCCTCCTTGCGCTTGATCGCCTGAAAGAACTCCGTGTGGGCCTGAGCTATCTCGGCGAATTCCAGGCCCAGATCCAATTCGGACAGCCAGATGGCCACCTGGTCGGTCCGGAACTCGCCGTGGGCCAACTGCACATCCAGCAACCAGTTATCCAGATCCTCCGGTTGCGGTCCTTCTTTGTACAGAAGGAACTTCTGGTCGGGTGACTCCCGCAGAACACGATATTTCAGACTGTACTCGTTGTTGGCGATTTCCAGCTTCTCCACGTGCGGGATGGAAACCGTCTCGAAATCACCGCGCAGCTCTTGCTTGGTGTCGTACCAGAAAATGATCCGGTGCTTATCAAACAGTCGCGTCAGAGCCGTTTGAATCTGGCTACTCATGAGACCACCTCTTCCAGCTCTTCGTCTTCACTGTCAGCCACACTCTCCGCCGCCAACGGCGCGGACATGTAAACTCGGGATATCAAGCGCTGTTTTAGGGCTTCTCGCCTTGCCAGACAGAACGCCTTGAATGAAGTAAATTCCAAATCCACATTCTCGATGAGCAGATCACCAGGGGTCAGGTGCACATTCTGGTCAGAAAGCCATTCCTTCAAAGGGCGGTCTTTCTTCGCAAGGTTTTGCGAATGATTCAATAGGTGAAGATTGGGGATCGCATTCCAGTGGACTGGATTACGATAAAACGTCATCAAATGCTCGTCATCCTGTAAGAAGCTAGCTTTATTTAGCAATTTCTTGTCAAAAGCTGCCCTTGGGTGAAGGTGATCAATGTGAAATACCTCTGAAACGTTCATTTCCGGGAACAGCAAATGCAGTAACGCGCGGCAGCGCCCCTCTCCGTGCTGCGTTTCCAGCAGTTTATCGAGGGTTTCTTCATCGAAACGCAGATCCTTGTTCGTCGCTTTGTAACGCTCAATGATGGCGGGCAACGGGAAGGTATCGTCGGTGAGGTGTTTTTCCAGAACATCCCTCATGCTGCTTAAAATGGAGTCAGCCTGACCGCCGAAGACCCCTTTCAACAGCGCCATGTAAAACCACTGGCTGATTACCGCACGTTGCTCATGGCATTTCGCTAGATTATTAATTTTTCTGAAGAGTGGCTCTCCTGAAGAGCATTTTTTATACAAGTAGTAACAGATCGGAATAACAGCGTTTCTGGAGGTCAGGGACTGCGGCGTAATACCGAACCGCCGCACGAGGCGGAATGTTTCGGTAATACATTCTTTGATCTCGGGCCACTCTTGCTGGATTCGAGCAACCTGCTCGCCCTTGAAATTTCTCACTTTGAAACGGACATCGGCTTCCGTGAGCATCAAGCAGGTTTTCAACAACCAGTCACGCTCTATATAGAAACCCATCTCCGTGTTCTGATGGATATGCTGGGTCAAGTCGTCAAGCTCTTTCCGAAAATCTCCATCCCAGTGGGCAACGGCAATCGACATCAGCAGGTCAGAAAAGTCCAGCTTGGTGCCTCCGCTGTTGGTTCGGATAAATACATCTAAAACATGGTCGATTTGCTGACTGTTCTCATTGAAGTAGTGAATGATCCGCTGGGAACGGATCACGTCATAAACTTTCAGCAGTGTCTTTCGGGCAAATGTATTTGTACTGAGTCCTCGTCGCTCGAGCTCTGGCATTACCACCTCCAAAAGCACATCATCGCTACTTTCGTGGTGTGGATACCTGAGTATTTCATGCATGCAAAGCCAGTGGTGGACCGGGGTCTCTGCAGCCAATGAGTCTTTATATTGCCGATCTGTGAGGAATCGGAAGTTGTAATACATCAGTGATTCATCGTCTTCCGATTCCAGTGGTGCTTTCAGGTCCAGATACAGTTTGCGGGGCGGCAACACCTTATCGTCGCGAGTGCTAGGCCACCAAACTCTTGGCTTCTTGTACGCATATGTACCGCAAAGCCCAATGTATAGGGATGTAAGACGCTGCTGGCCATCGATGACTGCCCTGAAATCCTTATAACTCGCATTGGTTGCAACGTGAGGGTTTTCCTCACTGAAACGCTGGCAGTAGGATTTCAGGAACTCGTAGAATTTGTAGTCGTTCTTGATGCCATCATCCTTGATCTCCCACATCATGAATGTGTTGATGGGGTAACCCCGCATGATGGAGTCGAACAGCACGCAGATCTGATGGCTGCTCCAGACGAACTTCCGCTGTATTGCTGGCAGCAGATAGTCTCGCTGATTGACGGCATCAATCGCGTCTTTAATAGTAATGGCCTTTTCGTACTCACCTGCCATGCCGACAGCTCCTTACTGCTTCAGGACAAACCTGGAATTTTCTTCAAAGCGTCGCCGAACTTCGGATAATTGGCCTTCACCCCGTCATCGAGATCGATTTCCACCTGTTCGGTGGCCAGGGGGTAGAGCACATCCCGCTCGTAGTCATCCAGCTCGGCAAGGATTTTGTTGATCTTCTCGATCTCTTTCAGAGCCTTGGTCTTCTCACCCTGGGAAGCCCCGGCGCTGATACTGACGGCTTCCAGATGGTTCTTCCGGGCTTGCAGCTTTTCATCTTTGAAATCGCGCAGATACTCCAGCACCGTGCCTACGGTGTGAGGCTGGTAGCGGTGCATATAGATCAGCGCGTTGAATGAGCCCTTGGGAGAGGAGAACAGCCAGTATATGGGGCGTTTCTTGTAACGGCGCACGTGGTCGTTGTAGAAGTCCTTCAGGAAGTACTTGCGGATGTCCTTACCCAGCGCCTGCTCGACAAAGCGGAGGTTTTCGTCATAGTGCTCTTCGCCAAAGGCGATGCGCAGGAATTCACGGAAGCGCTCAGTGATGTCGTCGGTGAACCAGTCGCCATCGAGCATGGGGATGACATTGTCATCGTCCGCCGGAAAGCTCGGCTCCGGGATTTGCTTCAAATAATCGTCAACAGTTTCGCCCTGGTTGGCCAGGATCAACCCCGGTTTGTCTAGCGCGTAGCGGCCAAACATGCAGCCCACGGCGTAGGAGATCAGCTCGCGCATGGTGTCAGCCAGAAGAAGTGACTCCAGCTCTTCCTCACTTTTGTTGTTGCCGTAACGGTAGTGGGGGTTGCAAGTCAAGGTGACCTCGTCCAGCGGCACCTCTGGTGTCAACTCATCTTGTAAATCGTAGGCATCAATGAAGATTCGGTTGTTCTCTTCCTCCAGACACTGCATCTTAAGCGTTATCTCTTGCCAATGAGCGCGGAGCTTTTGGTAGGTGGCCTTCAGGGTTGGCTGGCAGTAGTGGGGGTTCAGAAGCGGCAAGCCGGTGAAGTTCCAAGAGGTTTCGTAGGAATCCCAATCTTCAGTAGCAGCAGAAATCAACCAATCAACATTGGCAACAATGCTTTCATCTTGTAGAAATGCGCCAGGAAGACTTTTGAAATTACCAACCCCAAAACTCATTGAAGGATTAATCGCAGCAGCCACTTCTTTTACGTAATTGCCATTACAGAAACCCATAATGGCTTTGGTATTGTATTTATTATTGGGAAATGCACTCATTCCTTTGATATTAAAGACGAAACCGGCGGGATAAAAACGTACTACTGGATGCTCAAGGCCAATCTCTGACCATGAGACAGCCTCTCGAAAATAATACCCATCATCATGCACAACAAAGTTTGGATTTCCGTTCAAGTACGGATATTTTCTAATAACTTCATTTTTGATTCTTCTTCCTCCATCTTGCCAATCAACAACCAACTCGTAGTTTCCAGCCCATTTACGATAAGGGCCGCCCTTGTTGTGAGGAAACCACCGAGCGCCGCTGGACAGAGCTTCTTGATCATTTTTGGCGCCAAAACAAATATTTCCTAACACCACCTCCCAAAAAAATCTTAGAAATTGATCGTTGTCTGAGGTGGAGAGTCCCTGTCTGGCCTCAGCAAATTCCTGCATTGGCTGTGTTTTTTTGAATATTTCAATAAATGTAATGGGCAGCCAATAGGCAATGGGTGTGCCGGGAATGCTCTTGAATTGACTTTGCGATATTGAATATCGGCCAAAGCTAGAATCCAAGAATCTCTCTCGTATTTCTTCAACGGGGGTAACGTCGACGTTTCTCTGAAATAACCGTCTATATGTTCCTGTAATAGAATGGTCGCATGGTTGATTCTCCACTACAAAAGCGACGCTACCAAAATCCGAACCAAATAAGCCTCTTCCGACATGAAGCAAGGAATGAATGGTCATGTTGGCAATAAGCTTTTCCCTGAGCGACTGATAGGACTTCAAAAACATCCATGTATGAAGATTTACCATGCCACAAAAACTTTTGCGTAGTGTTAATGTTTGACATCTTTCCATGAAACAAGTCATTAGGTCACTGCGACTATCCGGATACTCCTTTTTCAACCATGCTCCTAGAGTTGAATTCATTCCCTTGTTCCCCATAAAGGGCGGATTCGCAATCACCACATGGTATTTGGGGCTAAGGTAGTCTGCCTGCAGCAGAGCTTTCAGAGCCTTCTTATGCGTTTCGCTCAGGAACAATTGTTCTGATACATCCTTGGCTTCCAAAGCCCTCAGAGCGCCGTCCACATCGGTCACATCCGGACGGATCAGAGAGCCGAAGTTGTCGGTCTCTTCAAACTGGTGCAGAGTGGTTTGCAGCGGCGCGGTGAACAGGTCGTGCCCTACAAAGTCCATGTATTCCTTTAACTCACCCTCATCGAAACGCACATTCTCCAGCACACAAATATTGGGCTGAACTGGCTTACGAAAGAACCGGCGCTGCTTGGCCCGTGCCTTCATTGTCAGCGCGAAGGCGGCCAGCTCGCCGGCACGCTCATCGATCTCAACACCGTAGAGGTTGTGAGTCAGAATCTTGGTCGGAATATCGGCAGGTTCGTAGCCTTCCTCTTCGTAAATGGCATACAGCAGATCGAATGCATACGTCAGCATGTGTCCCGAGCCGCAGGCCGGGTCGCAGATCTTGAACTCTTCGGGGCTATTGATCCGCAGGAAGTCGGTCTCAGGCTGCACGTTACCATCTGCCGCAGGCGCTGGCTTGATGTAGTAATCCATCTGTTCAATTAAGCCAGACTCTGGTCGGTTGAGCATCCAGAGGCGGCCCAATGAGTTTTCCACCAAGTAACGCACAATCCAGTGCGGCGTGAATAGCTGGGTCGCCGCTGGGATATTCTCGGGAGTAACCTTCTTGTTCTTCTTAAGATCGGCGAATACCTGGTCTTTCTTCTCGGAGATATAGAACTGATACAGCCAGCCAATAACCTCGACATCTTCACAGGCATCCGGCGTCATGGCTTCGCGGGTATAGGCCAGGATTGAGTTGCCTGAGAGCAGATCATCCGGCATCAAAAGCTCGGTGTAGTCGTCAATACGCTCGAACAAGAACGGCATTGCGCTGTACCAGTAGTTACAGGCAGCTACGACCAGTAGGCGATAAGCTTCCCCCTGCGAATCCTGACTGGGTGTTTTGCCGTCCAGCAGAGCGAAGATCTTTTGACGGGTTGACTCCGACACCATTTCTTCATCGATATGGCCCATTTTGGCATCAGCCAGGATCTCGGGCTGGAATTGCCCCTCAGCAGGGGAAACAATGCCAATGCGGTTGTAACGATTCACGTCCATAAAACGCAGGGCGCAGAAACGGTTGAACCAGATATAGGCCACCCGCTCGATAATCTGCTCTTTGCCTTGGTCGGTTACCGCCTCTTCCAGCTTTTTAATAGCTTGTGGCCTTTCTCGCTGAGCGGGACTCTCGCCGGCCAATACCAGCTTGAGCTTGGCTGTAACCTGTTCGAGGAGGCTGCGGCGAGCGAATTGGGCGAATTTTTTAAGTTTCGATGTTTCCATCTGATTATGCTCCTTCAGCATCCGCCAAGCGTGTAACAGGCCATTTCGGAAAGTTTTCGTTCCACTTCTGCAGGTTGACGACATGACAGCTGGTGGCCAGTGGCTGAACCCAACGCGAGGAAGCTTTACCCACAGGCAGCTCCTGCTTCAATGACTTTTGCATATGGCCATTTAGGGCATTCTCAAAAGTGAGAAGACAGACATAATGGACGGGTTTATCCACTTTCTGTTCGGCGTGTCTATAGAGATAAGAATCTCGGAATTTATATTTGAGGTAATTCTTTAGCCATTTAAAACTATCTTGCCTTGCTTTCTTCTGCTCATCGTTTGCCGCATTGCGGACATCATAGCTCGACGGATCATCATAGTCTTTCAACTCTACATAGACATAGGCCTCTTCAAACTCGGCCACAATGTCGACCCCTTTCATAGGAGCACCATGATATGTAGGTTTTGTACGGTCCTTCTCATCGAAAACAAACGCATCAAGTGCATCAGTGAATTGAAACTCGAAGCCGTCAGCAGCCACAACCTTCATTTGCCAAGGCCCCCCATATCATTTTCAATTTCTTGGTTGATGAGAAAACCGAAAGCCTCATCAATTGGGTTGGGAGAGATGTCATGGTAATCGTCAGTGGACGAGACCTTGATTTCTGAAGTATCAGGATCTCGATACAGGCTATGAAAGCGGACATGATCTTCTTTGCCTTCGTCCGCTAGAAGATCGAACCACTTGAGCAAGACATAATCGTGAGTCGCTAAAATTATCTGCTGGCCGTTACGGGAAAGCTCCAACAGAATCTGAACAAGGATCCTCAACAGCTTGGGGTTCAGATTGGATTCAGGTTCATCCCAGAACAGTGGACCGCTTACACCGGGCTGGATTGCTCCGGTTTCCAGGAGGCGTGAGAGCATTCCTGCTTTACGAAAGCCCTCCGCAATGGAGTTGGCGGAGTACTCCGTATGCTCAGTCTTAAAAGTAACCTTTCCTCCTCCATAAAAAACAAAACGACCACCGCATATTTTCTCGATTTCGGCCATAGCCCATTTTGCTTTTTCGTGCAGTAGCTGGAAGCGCACTTCCGGAAGGTCCAGTGCGAGACAAATGTCCTGGTAACTTTGATCGAAAGAGAGCCCATATTTTTCATATAGGCTGTTGAACCCCTTCATAAAGGAGAGGACTTCTTTGGTGGGAATGAATACCGCTTCAGCCAAGTATTTTTCGTAGTTTGTACGATCCTGAATGGCTAATGCTTTAGAGTTGTTAAAGAATGTTGCGGCGACCTTTTTCTCATGGGCAAATTGGGCCAAAAGGTACGCCTGATCAGTCGCGCCTTGGCCGTGCAGCTTTCCAAACCTGTCACCAAGAGGCATAAACAGGCGAAGGAATTTGGTGGTCAGCGCCACTTCGAGCTCATTCTGACCGAGGTCAGGTTGATTCTTAAACAGTGGAGCGCCGGAACACAGCCCATATGCTGCCTTAAGCAAATGGGTTTTGCCGGTCCCGTTTTCGCCAATGATCACGTTGATTCTTGGCGAAAAATTGATCTCCAGCTTTCTGAATGACGTAAAGTTTCTGAGCTCAAGACGTTCTATCATCGTTACTTCCCAATATTTTGTTACTGAGCTGGCCTAATGCGGGATCGGCTGCGGCATAGCATGCCTGCTTGGCTGCACACGAAAATACGCGCGCCGCTCGTATCCGCTCGCATTTTTCGTGCGACGCACGTATTTTATCAGCTTCGCTCATATCGGGTCCCCTTGCCCAGGCCTACAGGGCGTATCACGCTCTTGTCTTTCAAGCGGTTGAGCAGTCGAGTGGCCTGGAAAGGGCTGATATGGCACAGATCGGCGGCATCCGCTCGTTTGATGCTGCCGTGGGTATCGATGAAGTTCAGCACCATCTGCTCCTGCTGGATGGCATCGAAGCCCGCCTGGCGCACATAGGCGGCCTTCTGCCCCGCTCCCCGGTATACCTTGGCGCTCAGGGTGTAGGTGCGGCCCTTGCCAGTGCCGTGGGCTTCCACCATGCCGGCTTCCACCAGTTTCTCCAGGGTGCCCCGTACCACGGTTTCCGGCTTCTGTACCGACTTGGCCAAGTCCGCCGTTCTTAAGCGCCGCTCATTGCGCAGCCGGGACAGGATAATCAGGCTGTCGATGGGCATGGCGGCGCCAGTCTGTTCCTCGCGCTCGACGATCATGCGCAGGAATTCGGCGTCCGCGTCCGCTGCGCTCATGCGCACGGAGACGGTGTGAGCGGACGACATGGAGTAGTCGGGGGCGGTGCGCCCGTAGCGGAGCATACCCTCGAAGATCCGGTCGATGCCCCGGCCAGTGCGTTCGGCCAGGCCGATGCGCTTGATAATGTCAGCCAGCAAGGGGTTACGGGAGCGAGGGTCAGCCACCAGCAGGTTGTCCAGATTAACGCCCTCCACAAAACCACCGGGATTGCTGATGCTCAGGCCGTCGTCGTCCAGTTTGACGTGGACGGCGCCCAAAGCACTGTAGTCGCGGTGAACCAGGGCGTTTACGAAAGCTTCCCGGAAGGCCCGGCGGTCGAAGTTGGGGATGGGCACGCGAAACAGCCCGACCTGAATCTCCTCTTCCTCCACCCGGGCGCGGAATAGCACTTCGACCTCTTCGAAGGTCTCCAGAAGCGGTTTGCGGTAGAACTCATTGACCAGCACATCGGTACCGCGCAGCACCTGGAAGGCTACCTCGTGGGAGGGCAGGTGTTGCCGGAGCTGCATTTCGTTCCCCAGCAGCAACAGGCCTGCAACCGTGGGGCGGCGCATGCCTCCCACGCTCACAGTCAGCCCCAGGGCGCCGTCCAGCTCATCGTCCGCCAGGGGCATCAGGCTCTGGTCGCCGCCGTACTTCTTGATGGCATTGCGGATCCGGATGCGCTGAATCGGGTCCAGATCTTCAACCGCCAGGTTTTCCACCGGCAAGGCCGAGGGGTCCGTTACTCCCAGGCTGGACTGGCGCTGAACAAACTCATGGGGGTAGAAGGGCACGGCCTCCGGAGTGCCGTCCATTCTCAGGCGCCGACGTTGCAGCAGGCCATCCGAGGTGGACACCAGCTGCCGGGACTTGGGCACCTGGATCCTGGCAATAGGTTGCCCTTCCAGCTCAAGGGCCTCAACGCGCACAGCCAGCGAGGGAATGGTCTTGTTGGCAATCAGCGCGGGCAGGCCAGCGAGGTTGCGGTGGTTGGCATGCAGCCCAGTCGGGGTGCCATCGTCTTCTACGCCCAGGAAAAGGTCGCCGCCCTCGGTGTTGGCCAGGGCCACCACCGCGGCCACCAGATCCCGGTCCGGCAGGCTTTTGACGTCGCTCTTGAATTCGACGGCAAGGTTTTCGCCGCCGCGAATGAGCGCCTGGATTTCCTGTTCGGCTTCGTGCATGGCTATCCCCAACTTTGACCGATTAGACGGTTCGGCACGCTTAGATCTGGACCTTGCGCCCTTGCTGGACTTCAACCAGCAGGGCCTCGCGCAAGGCATTCAGGTACCGGTCCACGTCACCCTCGTTGGCCAACCAGGCCTTGTCGAACGCGACACGGAGGTTGCGGGTGTGAACATAGTCGGCGGGCGATTCCTTGACCTCGGGAGTCCCCCCGTCACTCTGGTCTTCACTCTGGCTACCTGGGTGCTGATCGGGGTCGTCTGCCGGTGCTGATTTCTGATTGGCCAGCGCCACCATTTTGCCCAGCAGCTTCTGGTAGCCGTCTTCTTCAAAGTACCGGGTCCGCTCCTTGATCACGGCAATCAGGCGCTCCCGCCCGAGGTAATCGACCAGATCCCGGAACGGTTTATTGAGTTCCTCCTGACGGGGCTCCGGCAAGGACTGATATTCGTCCATGCTTTGCATGCGTTCCTGCATGGTCTTCAGGGACGTTTCTGCCTGAGCTCGGGTTTGCTGTACTTTCTCGTCGATGCGCTCCTGCAGGCTATCCAGTTGGCCCTTGAGCTGCTGAATGCGATTCCCTTTGTAGCAGTTGGGGTCGTTCAGGATGGTGCGGATCTGCTCAATCTCGTCCCCGGACACATAGATGAAGTTGGGCTCCTGGCTCTGCAGGAAGGACCGAGCCTGGTTGTAGATGTCTTTTTGTGAACCGCCCATAAACTTGCGGATGGGGTCGATGACATCCTCTTTCAGGTCCAGCAGTTGGTCTTCCTGCTTGCCCAATTCCGTCAGGTGCCAGGTGTAGGGCTTTCCGGCGACCTCTTTCAGCGTCACCAGGGCAGGTTTCAAGGCATTGAGAAACGGGTACTGGTCGACCTGCGCTATCCGCCGGTCCAGGTCGTGGTACATGTCCTGGAAGGCTTCGCCGGCCTCTTTGCCCAGGGCCTTGGCTTCGCTGCTGCGGGGCGGGCTGTCGAAGAAGTCCTCGTAGAATGACTTGAGGGCTCGGACCTGAGAGGCGGTGAACTCAATCTGTGGTTCCAGCACCACGTTGCCGTGGCCGTGAGTGTTACGCAGGGCGCGCTCCAGCTCGCTGTCCTCCAGGATATTCCCGTCGAGACGAACTTCCACCTTGCCACGGGCACACAGGTTGGCCAGGGTGCAGAGAATCGCGGCGTAATACCAGCCATAGGGTTTGCGTTCGAACTTTTCCAGCAGGCTCTTCAAGGTGGTGCGGACACCGCCCCGGTTGTTGCTCTGAATGAACGCCAGCACCTCCTGCTCGGATTCCGCCAGGGCTGTGGCGTCGTTACCGAAAAGGCCATCGTCTGTACGGTTGAGGCAATTGCTGATGTCGTTTTCCGTGTAGGAAACGCCGCGCAACATGCGGAGGTTGGGGTAAGCCCGTGAAATCAGCTCATGGAAGCCCCGAATAATGCGGGTCTGGGGGTCCTCATTCGCCACTTCCACATCGGCGCCGCCAATGAGCAACTTGGACTTGCCAATGAGGGTCTGAACCTGCTGCCGGAGCCTGGCCTCGCGCTCACGGTTCTGAAAGCCCTTGTCATTCAGGATCCGCTTAACGGCTTCCTGCTGGGTAACGGAAATGTTCTGCTTGATGTACTTCTCGGTGCGCTTGAACATGAGTAGATCGCGCACCAGGCGCTCGTCCGACGGCATGAGCACGAACAGCTCGTCCGCCTTGTAGGTCGAGGCCGTACGGAGCATCTGCTCGTTGTCAGTATGCTCGTGGAACGGGCTGATGACATTGATCGAGAGCTCGTATTCACGCCCATGCAGACGATCATCCAGTTTGCGCGAATAGGAGTAGTCCTGCCCCTGGTTTTGGGAGGAGCCGGCGTCATAGCGGATCTTGCGCTGCTTGATGACAAAGTCGAAAACGATCTTTTCCAGCTCGTCCGCAACGTCCGATGACTCAACCTCTGTGTTCTTGATCTCCTGCTCGACGTCCTTTTCCTCGTCCGTCAGGTACTCGTACTGGTCGCCGTTGCGCTGTATGTAGGTCTGTTGCTCCAGAAGACTCAGGGCTTCTTCGACCTTGGTGCGAAGTGCCGGCAGATCCTGATCGAAGGAATCCAGCATCAGCACACAGAGGTTGCGCACAGTGGGCTTGAATTCCTTGACATATTTGACCAGGAACAGGGCCTTCAGCAGCCGGATAGCGAAGGCATTATCGAGATGGTTCTCGGCCTGAATAATCGCCCGCTGTATTTGTGATTTCAGTGCGGAGCGGATGCCTTCAAACATCAGGTCAAAGGTGGCCAGCTGGCCCACCTCATGGTTGCCGATGTGGATGGCCACCTGCTGGAAAACACCCAGCATGGAGCGCTCACCGACGGAACTGTGTTTACCCTCGAAGGCGTTGTGCTGCGACAGGTTCTGGATCGCCGATTGAAACAGCGCGAACTGGTAGGGGACGAAGGGGTAGCTGTGGATGAAGTGGTCCCTGTCCCGGAAGTTCCGGTAGGTGGCCGATCCATCCGCGAAGTCAAACAGGGTTTTGAAGTTGTTCGCCTGTGCGTGATAGACGTCCGACAGCTGATTGACGCCTTCTTCGGTCTTGGTTAGCAGGCGCTTCTGGATGACCTCCGCCACGTCCGCACTGGACAGCTTCATACGGTTATTGAACCGTGCCTGAATTTTCGAGAAGTCGTGGCCCTGCTGCTTGCCCATTTCGCCAACCACGTTTTTCATTTCTTCCTGGGCGGTGACGATAATCCAGGCCCGCCCCCGGCACTTGGTGGCGAGGCTCTCGGCAATGGTTTGCAGGTTGGTCATCAGCTTGGTGTTGTCGGCAATGTACTGGCCGACCTCGTCCACAAAGAAGTTCAGGCGGAACTCTTTGTGGCCACCCTCTTTTGCCTGCTTCTCGATATAGGTGTTCACATTGTCCGCGAAGTCTTCAATTGAAACGCGGTATTCGCTGCGGTACTTGTCCAGAATGCCCGCTGCCGACTGCGGGTCGCCACCGGTCACAGCGGCGTAGGCTTTGGCAATATTCGGGCCTTCCAGAAGGGCTTGCTCCCGGCCTTTCTGCCAGGGGCGACCGGCGATGGCCTCGTACTCGGCTTTGAACTGTTCGTACAGGCCACGGCCGTCCAGATCGCGCTCAAACTGGGCAATGTGCCCTTGTTTGCCGTAGTAGCCGCACATTTCGTCGAAGACTTTAACGAACACGGCCAGAAGCGCATCGATTTGGGTTTTGCTGATGACATCGGCTTTCTGGTCGATGTTGAACAGAATGCTCTTCGCCGGAATTGAGACAGCTCGTTTCAGGTCGCCCCGGAGAATTTCATTCTCACTGCACTTGGGAAGGAACAGGTCCAGGGTAGTAGCACCGTCCATCTCCCGGTTTTCAAGCAGAAGGGCCAGCATCTTGAGGAGGTGCGACTTACCTGAGCCGAAGAAGCCGGATACCCAGACCCCGTTCGCCCCTTCGTAGTTATTGTAGGCGTCCAGGAACTCTTCGAGGCGTTTCTCGACTTCGTTGGTCAGTACGTATTCTTCAATTTCGAGGCGAAGACTGGCTTCATCGTCGGCTTTGATAACGCCTTCAATGGGGCGGTCAACGGGCTTTAGAAAAATATTCTTCAATGTCATTGTACTTTCCCTTAATGATTACGCCTCGAATCGTATCGTCCGCTCAGGCTTCGTAATGAAAGATGTTGAACGCACGGTAGTACTTGTCGTCATGCAGCCTGCCGAACAGATCCAGAGATGCACCGGTTTCCAGCGAGTGGGTATAGGAGCCCGGGAAGAACATCACCGTTGGCTGGTCTTTGGCGGTGCTCTGCAAGTTGTTGAGCACGTTGTGGGAGCGTATGTAGGGGAAGACCTCGCCCACCCCTGAGAGAAACAGCACGTCAAACTCAACGGACTGGAGTTTTGCCGCAATAGCGGGCACCAAATGGGCTTCCGGGTCCAGCACTCCCTGTAGCAGTTCTTTCAGTTGATCCTTTGAGACCGTGGGCTCGAGCTCCAACACCTGCTCCCAGATGTCTCTTTCTTTCAAGATATCGACGGCCAGGTCGTACAGATTGATACTCAGGATCCGGATGCCCGCCTGCTCTAGCCGGTTAACCAACTGCCGCTGAAGACGCTCCATCTCGACCGCCTCTTCAGGCCGGTAGGGGCAGATGAAGAAAGGCACTTCATTACCCAGTCCCTGTTTGTTCAGGAACCGCTGGCCGGAAACCACGCTGAACAGGTGCTGTAGTCGCTCCTGCATCGGCATTTTGGCAATGTCCTTTCTCAAGCTGACATCCCCCTGATATCGGATTCATAGACTGGGAAGTAGAAAAACTCGTCAGGATTGTTCTGACGCAGCAACTCAACCAGCCTGGGGCTTAGCAGAACTGCGTTTATGGTTTTGTCCTTAGCTAACAACCCTGCCTCCCGCAGCATTCTGAACAGGACCTGCCGCAATTTATCGCGCGTTGAGGCGCTGGCATTATCCAGTTCGTCATGCCATTCCGATTTACGGTTATAGAAGGCATCGAAATCCTCAAAACTGAGATCCAGCTTCATCGCGACAAACCGTTCGTGTAGCACTTCCACCGCAAAGTCCGCGATAAAGCGGTACAGTCGGCACACGGCAACCCACAGAAGATGAGCCTGGTCCTGGTGGTTTGCCTCGGCCAGGAAAGTCAGTTCGCTTTCGGTCAACGTCTTCAGGCGTGCAATCGCCTCTCTACAGGTGCGCTTTGCCGTGCTTTCCGTTCTGGCCTGTAGCAGGTTGTCATGCAGCGCTTGAGCACGCACCTCATCCCAGTCACGGAGCGACAGGTACAGCTCGGCCAGCTTCACCGATTCGCGGTGATACAGGCTGCCGGACGTGAAGGAGATGCGATACCGGCCTTGGGTCATTCGGAACGCTCACCCTTGCTCGTCTCGGCGGCGCCACCGCCCTTGACCCACTCGTCTACTTCGACTTTTTTGAACTTCCAAAACCGCCCCATGCGGTGGGCGGGCATTGCGTGCTTGTCGATCCAGCGGTACACGGTGTCATTGCTGACACCGAGGTGCTTGCCTATTTCGTCTACGGATAACCAGCGATCTTCCATCTCGGCCATGTTTTCGCTTCCTATGGGCGATGGTGTTGCCACCTTATCTGAGGCGGCACGGTCTCATGGGCGGAACAGCCCTACACTACATTGACTGATCAATATATAGAGGTACCACGCTGCATTCAACCGATTTGACCCGGATAGACCAGCAAAGAACGGCATATATAGCCACCTGAAATCTGGGCGATCCCATCAATAGCCCCACGCAATCAACACCTGCGGTGTGAGCGGCATGCCTTTTACCGCCAACAGCCCTCCTCGCTTGAGGGGCTTGCACTCCCGCTGGCAGCCTCCTTCAGTCCACCGAGGTGCTCCTCCAGATCTTTCAGGAGGCGTTCGCTTTTCCGCACGATTCGACAAAGCTCCGCCTGGTTGGCATTGAGCCTTCGCAACATCTCAAAACCGGTCTCAGTCTCCATGATGAGCGGTTGCTCCCAATCCTGGGCCCGCGTGAAGGCCGGTTTGTGATAGCGGAACCGACCTTCTTTGCGGATGTACTCACTGAACACTGATCGTCCCTCGCCGCTCTTCTGCTGGACGAAGCGATTGTAGTACCAGGACAACTCCAGCTTTCTTTTCCGGAGTCGGACGCGGCAGCCGAAGTGCCCGGGATAGCCGGGTGTCTGGTCGGTACGATGCGCGACGTTGTGGGACCAGAAGTGATCACAGAGCCGCTGCGCCAGATAGCGGTACCTCGCTTGCTCCACGTCCGCTTGCTGGTGAATCGCCGTCAGAAACTGACGGCATTGCGTTATGGCGGCTTTGATACCACGTTGGTGGTTCACATTTTGGGCTCGGCTGACCGCCTCCCACTCTTCGCAGATTTCCTGGTGGGTCATTCGTTTGCTCATGGCTGGCTCCTCGCTATGGATTTGCCAACAATCGTAAGCAACTGAGTGCTTGAAGCTGCCATGCGCTTTTGCCTTTTTCGGACGAAAAGACAGAGTTGGAGGCAGACTCCTTCCTTCAAGCCATGGGACCTTTCCAATTCCTGTCCACGTAACTACCTGATTTGGGACTTTGCCGCTGCGCTCCCACACTCCATGAAATAGCTCGCATGGGCTGAAGGGTCCGCGTTCCATTATTTATTTGGGACCCTGGCTTACCACCTCAGTGACAACACCGGTATACAGTGGCGTTACTTCCTCGGGGTACTTACAAGGGGCTTGGAAGAGACCTTTTGGAGCACCGGTGTGATGCAGGCACGTCCCGTGAAATAACAGGGTCTCGACAAGGCTTTTTGAGAGGCTGTTTTGATCACGTCCAGCATTGACTTTCACATGTGAAAGTCAGCGGGAGTTACCGCTTCATAAAATGATGCCGTGATGATGGCGGCTAGCGGAGACTGTTCACATTTTCGCCAGAATTTATCCAAAAACCGATGGCCGCCACATAGAAAGCGCCTAAACCCTAAAATTTATCCTTTAAATTCAGCGTTTTAATATCTTTTTCTCTTTGCGCCCAAATTGGCCAATTCCACGGTTCTGGTGTGAATTCAGGACTATTCATAATCACTCCTGACCGTTAAACAACGAATCAGGAGTGGATTATGCAACGACAGTATTTCAACGAGACGAACGAGCGTTTGCTCACCTATGAAGAGGTTTGTGCCGTCACCCAGCTTTCGCAAGCCACGCTTCGACGGTACGTGAAAGCCGGTCGTTTCCCTGCCCCCATAAAGCCAAGCCCGCAAGGAAGGGCCGTCAGGTTCCGGATTCAGGATGTTCGTGACTGGCTAGACCGGCTGTGACGGAGGCGCGAATGAAATATCAATTGAGAGACTCAGGGCTGTACTGCTACAGCTCTGAAGAGTGGCAGAGGGTTGGCGGGTGGATAGAGGTTGTTGCCCGAACCCGCCTCTCCAATAAAAAACACGGCCACGGCGCGCTGCTGCAGTGGAAAAATATGGACAACGTCCTGCTGCGCGAGGTGGTGTATGCGAGGACTCTGAACGGTGATAACGCTCGTCAGATACGAGAGCTGTTGGTGGACACCGGCTATCCCCTCGAACCCGGCAATATTAGCTGGACACGACTGCAGCGGTATTTGCTGGAGGAAATGGCAAAGGCGCCTCCGGCCACAACCGTCGACCGCAGCGGCTGGCATGGGCCTATTTTCGCGACGAGCAGCTGGACGGCAGGTCAGGCGGATGAGCAGCACCACTTTGTAGGGCAGCTATCGACCTCACCGTTGCTCCAGGAAAGCGGGTCTCTTCAAGACTGGCAGAATCAAGTGGGGAAGCTCTGTGGCGGCAACCCGCTGGCGATCCTCAGCGTCGGGGTGGCACTCGCGGCGCCCCTGCTAAAGCATGCGGAGCTTGAAAATGGGGCCTTTCACTTGGTTGGTAATAGCTCCACCGGGAAAACGACGTTGCTGCAGGTGGCCGCGAGTGTTTGTGGAGCACCAACGTTCGTGAGGAACTGGGTAGCGACTGCCAATGGCTTGGCAGCCGTCGCTGCTGAGCACAACGACATGTTGTTAGCGTTGGACGAGATTGGCCTGGCTCGGCCGGAAGATGTCGATGTGGCGACGTATCACATAATGACCGGTGCCAGTAAGCTGCGCGCGAATATCTCAGGGGATCTTGCTGAACAAACGCACTGGCGAACGCTGGCGTTAAGTACTGGTGAGGTATGGCTGTCGGAAGTGTTTCAGGAAATAGGAAAGTCGGTTAAAGCCGGCCAAGAGAATCGTCTTGTCGAGATCCCCGTTTTTGGAAAATTTGGAGCCTTTGACGAGGTGCATGGCTTCAGCAGCCCCCAAGAGTTCGTGGACGCGTTGAAAAGCCGCACCAGGCACTACCATGGCACGCTGTTCCGGCACTGGCTTGAGCGTCTCACAGAAGATGTGGATGACTTGCCCGGCTATATCCAGAATGAGGTCGCCCGGTTGACGGACCAATGGAAGACCTCTCATATGGCTTCGCAAGTCCTCCGGGTGATCAGGCGGTTCGCACTGATCACCGCTGCTCTGTGCCTAGCCTGCCGGAACTACCTACTCCCCTGGTCGGAAGCGGAGTCAGTTCGAGCGGTACACCAAGCAGTTGGAGCCTGGCTTCGGAGCCGAGGTCACATCTTCAATTCGGAGGAGCACCGCATTTTGGCTCGCCTTCGCGATGCGATTTACAAATGGAATCACCGCCTTGTTGACATAGAGCGGGGGGATTACGGAAGAGCAATTGGTCTGCGACGCAAAGTGGCCGGTGAGACGCAGTGGCTGATACCCAAAAATACTCTGATCAAGGAGCTTGGCCTTCGTAGTCGATACACTCGGGAAATTGAGCCGCTTATCCAGAGAGATTTCATGGAAACCAATGAGCAGAGCCGTGGCACCATGAAAATCAAGCTGCGGGATCGATCGGAGCGTTTTTTCGCCCTGTGGCCTGATCGCATCAAGGCGTATTGGGAAGCGCTACCGGATGGAGATGGACTTTCCCAGTTTCCCACTATTCCCACTGGTGATTCGGAGGTAGAGGAGGATGATTGATAAAACCTTCAGTCCGCCTTCGGAAGAGGTGCGCACCAAGCTTCTGGCTCGTTCTGGACAGTGTGAGCGGCTGGTTCGGGAGTCGGACCGTCGAACGATTACGGGTGTCAGTCGGACGCAGTGGTGGACTTTGGAAAGAAAGCGAGTGGCTCCGGCACGGCTCAAGTTGGGCTGCAACTCGGTGGCGTGGCGACTATCGGATCTGTTGGCTTGGATCGAACAGCAAGGGGCTTGATTTGGCCCCTTTTACTCTCCAGAACTAACTTCACCTCTCACGATGGGCGCTAACCATTCGCAGAGCGCCTCGTGAGCCTCTTTTCGTTCTTCAAAATACGCATGCTTGTTATAGACCCGGTCAGTCCGGTTGCCGGGCAGCTGATTCAGGCAGCGCTGGGCCAGATTGTCATCAAAGCCGAGCTTACCCAGTTTCGTACGGGCCGTGCCGCGAAGATCGTGGACGCGGCGCTTGTCAAATGAGAAGAGCTTTTTCTCAAAGAGCTTCTTGAGCGCATGGTTGAGCGTATTCTCGCATACGTGCGGAGTCCGTGCTTTTTTGCTGATCCTGCGAGCTGGGAAGACCCACTCACTCCCACAGGAGCGTACTTTCAGTTCATTCAACCATTCCACGGCGGGTTCCGCCAACGGGATATCGATGGCCCTTCTCTTTTTGGTCCTTTCCTCGGGCAGGTACCAGATACGGTTCTCCAGATCGAATTCCGACCAAGGCGCGGCCAAAAGCTCCATCTTTCTCGTACAAGTCGCTATCAGCAACGCGCAGGCCAAGTAGTTCTCTCGACTGAACTGCGCCGGAATCACCCTAAGTTTGGTAAAGAACTCGGTGACTTCGTCTTCATTCATTGGGTAGTTGGCGGCCTTCTCCTCCCCGCCGGCGTCCCTGGGACGGAATGGCGAGGCTGGATTGAACCTGGTGACGTCCAGTTTGATGCCATGATCAAACAGGTTCCTCAGCAGGCGCATCAAATCATTTGATAGGGTTGGGCGGGGCTTATTGTCGTCATAGCCAGTGGCCACGTCCCGCAGGATTTCACTGATATCCACTGGTCGGATCTTTTCCAGCTCCACCTTTCCGATGCGCCAGGCGACCTCACGCTCGTACAGGCTCTTCTCTTTATGGTGGGACGCGATTTCTCGTTTGCGAAGCTCGTAGTAGTCCGCGTACAGGTCATTGAGCGTTTTGAAGGGGTTTTGGTTGACCTTCTGCCGCTCCTGAACCGGGTCAGCACCCTCACGCTTGATCGCCAACCTCAGCTTCGCCGCCTCATCACGGGCGTCGGCCAATGACCAGTCGTCCACCTTGCCGATGGTGTATTCGCGCCGGAGCTTGGTAGCTGGGGTGGTATAGCGCAGCATCCAGTAGGCATCGCCGCGCTTCGGGGTCATGAGGTAGAGACCATTGCCATCGGCATGCCGCACGGATGGCTTCTCTTTGATCAGTTTCTTGACGGTCTTGTCGTGTAGCTTGCCCACTTTCCTGCCTTAAAAAAATTGGGGAGTACAATCTCGCCGATACAATATAGCGAGAAAATACTCCCCAATCTACTACCCATCACTACCCAAACTTGGCAGAACTTACACGAACATTATGAGCGTCAAAATTACATAACTATTTGATTTATAATGCCATCAAGAACAACGTCGAACCCCCAAGAACATCACTCAATATTCTGGATCTGTTCTCGCATCTGTTCGATCAGAACCTTCAGCTCTACCGCACTGCGCGTAGTGGCCGCGACTATCGACTTGGAAGACAGTGTATTTGCCTCCCGATTCAGCTCCTGCATCAGGAAATCCAGCCGCCGTCCAACTGGACCTTTTTGTTTTAGCACACGGCGGACCTCCTGCACATGTGTCTGCAAGCGGTCAGTCTCTTCATCCACATCCGCCTTCTGCGCAATTAATACAATTTCTTGCTCAAGGCGCGCAGCATCCAACTCTGCACTAAGCTCCGTTAGCCGGGAACGCAAAGTGTCACGCTGTCCCTGCAGGATCTTCGGCATCAGGGTACGTACGTCCGACGTAATCTGCTCAATGGCAGTAAGCCGCTGCTGAATCAGCTCGGCCAGTTCAGTGCCTTCACGCTCACGTCCGACAACCAGATCCTTCAACGCCTGTGAAAACAAGAGCACTGCCTGGGCCCTGACCTCTGACATATCGATCGTTGATTCCTGCAGCACACCAGGCCAAGCCATTACCTCCATGGGGTTGATCGGCTGCGACTCTGGGATCAACTCGCTGACTTGGGTTAACACTGATATGACCTCTTGAGCACGCACCTGA
>CEGF01000424.1_pt1 | contig 34337 bp, 35 predicted proteins | sample 306341 | NCBI WGS metagenome assembly CEGF01 (sample SAMEA2755655, study PRJEB7226) | microbial mat metagenome | biome: microbial mat; feature: hypersaline; material: grass silage | place: USA | collected 2014-02-19 | depth 0 m
TCGCAAAGCGTCCTTTGCGTTATGACCTGTCTTGGAATCACATTAACGCTGTCAACGCCGTGTACGGGAACCGTACGGTGGAAATAAACGGTCAGTTGTATAAAGTCCGCCTCCCTAAGGGAGCGAACAGTGACCCTACCTCCACAGGTACAGGCTGGGACGTTCCCCACTCGCATGGCTCCGAGTGGAACCGTATTTTCTATCGGTTAACGAATGAGGTTTACACCGACGCTCGGAATACCAAAGCGTCTGAAGAACCCTTTACTCACCTCGCTCAGTATTCCGAAGCAGACTTAATCTTAGATTACCGTACCGGTAACGGGGGTTACAGTTGGTGTCAAGAAACGGCGGGGGGTTACCGCGTCATTCGCGGTATCTATGGTGTTTCTTACCTGTCTAGGGATACTCCTTCGTATGTGTATTCGCGCAACGGTTGGCGTCCCTTCCTGGAACGCGTCATTTAATATACTTTAGGTATTTACACAATTCGCGTTCCCTAGTCCCGCACTCTTACCCCCTTTCCCGTCGTTAGGCGGGTAAGGTAGTGGGCTAGACGTAAGGGTTTTGCTTAAACAGCATAAACTCTAGAGTCCCCCTTAGGGGGACTCTAGCTATTCCCTTTTTTATGCGTGTCCGGGTATCTTACCCGCACTTAGAACAGTTCGTTCTGCATCATACACCATCTTCTCCTCATTATCATAGCGTAGCCAACGAGGTGTTTTTTCTAAAAGCGTACGTGCCAGTACACGCACTTCCGATAACGGTAGGTCGTTCCCTATGTGGCGACCGTGTAACACACCGAGTAACAATTGTTTCATGTCTTGTTGATCCAAGACCTTGTTGGCAATCACCGCTGAGAAATCCAGTGCCCGTTCGTCTTCAGCTAAATGCATCACGCGATTCAGTTGGGAAAGGATTTCATGTTTCTTGGCTTTGTCGCCCCCTACTAGAGTGAAGAGACTGACCACGAATAACATCCGTTTACCATATTTGGGTAAAAGGAATGTCAGGAGGGTTCCTACGAGTACTTCATTTAAACGTCTTAACCTCCTTGATAGTGCCCCTAAGATAGCCATGGGATTAAACCTCGGTTTTTAATACTAGTGTAGTACGTGAATGTTGGAGAAAAGACCGGCCCAAATACCCGTAGTGTCACCTGCATGAATTATAGTGGCGTAACGAAACGCCACTGACGATTCTTTCCAGGTTACAACATACACTTTAGGGTCTAGGTCGGCCACAGCTGAGAACGTATTACGGTTCGGTAAATCCACCCCCACAGTGAGGGTTAGCGGACAGTTACTACCCACCCCCTTCAAGGAGTGACTAACGTTTACCTTAAGGGAATTAACCCCCGCCGCAAGGACATCGCTGACCTTACGTGTAGTGGACTTACCTTTAGTAACGTCCTCATACAGTATGTCAGTGATCTCGGTAACAGTTAAACCATGTTTCTCGGGACCATCTAGAAACTGCTCCAGCACCGTTTCCAGCACAGCCAATTTATCGAAGGTGTTAATCGCCAAACGCGCTGGCTTAAGGTCTTTGGTGAGTTGTATCTCATTGGCGGTATAAATGTCGATCTTACGGGTTGCTTGTTGTAAGAACAAACTACCATTAGATCCAATGTCTTTATACACTTCACTTTTGAAGATGTTCCCCAGTGTACCGATCACCACGGAATTGAACGTAGTGGTGTCCAGCTCATTTTGGTACTCCCGGACCTGTTCCAGAATGGGTTCCGGAGTGGTGAACAAAATACCAAAGGAGGCATCCGAGATAGGCTTCATCAAGAAGTCATCTTCACTACCGTGATCACCCATGTGATAAATGGTGCGACCGTCTTCTGATTTAGGAATTGGATGGTTTGTGTTAAAGTACCAATTGTTAAATGAGAAGAGTCGGTTATAGGACGGTTTGTTGGACCAGTAGCCTTTCGCATCGGTGAGTTGGATGTCGTTATACGAAACCCCTTTACGGCCCGCTACGATACCGCGTGTTGCAAAGAAGTCCGCTAAGTCGTTCCCCAAGTCGCCACTATGTCCCGCCACTTTACTTACACTGACGGTGACGTCATTAGACTCCAACTCACTTTTTAGACCATCCAGTTCTTTCCAGTGTTCAACATTCTGAACGTCCCCACCGTCGGCCTTCTTCCACCCATTCCCTTTCCAACCGTCGATATATTCAAACAGCCCTTTCAGAACGTAGTTACTGTCCATCACCATATGGACGGACAAAGCACCCCGCGCCTTTGCCAACTTAAGGGACTCAATCGCTGCCTGTAACTCAGCAATGTTGTTCGTGGTTTCAGGGATGAGTGAACCCGAACCGTCTACGTAAAAAACAGGTGTAACTTCCTCACATCCTCTTTCTGTACTGTAACCACGCTCAGTGAGCTTAGCCTTACCGTTACCACTCCCTTGCTTGGGCTTTTCTTTCTTGAAGAAGTAACCGTGGATACCCCACCCGCCAATACCCCGAGAGGGTCGTGAACCCCCGTCCGTATAAAGACATAAATGGAGTCCTTCACCGGGTACTGTTGTGTCTTCTTTTACAACTTCATCAAACGTGGTATTGACCACCAGTGAACGTTTAACACCTTCCATCATTAACCCCTTATTAGAAACCCGTGTACCTGTCAATCTATAACGAATGCCAGTAAAGGATTACCTTATTACTCACCTGTAGTCGGACACCGATTAATTAACTGCCGCTGTAATACATCCACTAAACTATCCAAATACCGGATACGTTCTTCTTTTACCCGCAATTCATTTTGAAGTGTCTTACGTTGATCATAACACTGAGTGATGTCTTTGATGACGTTAGGGTCATCTGAGCCGTTCTCACCGTATAAGTTCGTCATGATAGTGTACTTGTTCAATAGGGTTTGATATTGAACTTCCAATTCACGGTGAGTGTGCAACTGTCGTATGGACATGTCCACATTAAATAAAAGAATGGTGAACAGTGTTAACGCCACTATGAATAAAACAATCAATTGTTTATTTCGTTGTATATACAAACGGAACTTAGGGTTCTTAAAGAAAACTTCTTTTAAGAAGGGTAACAAAAATAAAAAGAAGCGCCCCATTATTGTAAACATAACCTTAGTACCTTTTTACTGAACCAAAACATTTTAACCCCCTTTCGCCGAATGGTATAGGCTTCTCATAGTTTAAGCGCGTTTAATATCACCGAGGGCGTTAGAATGTATAGTTTAAAAGGTTTTATGTCCTATGGCAATCTTCACGATAATGCTGTAGGCGTCATTGCACCGCTTGGAGAACTCTCCACGAATGCGTTGACGTATGCTAAAGAGAAAGGGTATTACAATATACCCACGGCGAAAGACAGTGCTTTTGTTTCGTTTTACAGTTACGATCACACACAGTCTAAACTGATTCCGGTACCCGTTCACTTCAAAGACACCATTTTGGCAATCGGCCAGTGGCTGTATGAACAGTCCACCAGCGGTCAATTACAGTCCACTGAGACTGAAGTGTATATGGGGCTTTCAGCTGACTTCCCTGATACCTTAGGCGAATTTGAAGTCGGACCTATGGTGAGTGACGGGTCTAACTGGTTACCGCAGTGGATTCAGTTTAAGTTACTCAGTGATACCCAGTTTGATGATAACCTTATCAAAATCTGGTTCAGTAATGAAGCGTTTGAAACTCAGTACGATGAGTACGAAATTGAATTCATCGCACCGATTGAAAGGTTGGATGACTTCTTTAAAAACGCGTTACAGGTTAAAGCACTTGTAGAAAGTCGTTCTTTGACTGACTTGATGTATAAAGTTGAACAGGTCAAAGAAAAGAACCCGTACACGTACCTTCAGAGTAATATGTACGAGTATCACGACGTACTGGACTTCGACTGGACGTTACCTACCAATTGGATGGTGATGCTGTACGGTATTGCAGGTAACAACGTTGACATCATCAAACGTGAACTGCAAGAGTGGATTCTAGGACAAAGTACGTACCCACGTGAAGAGTGGAAGAAAGTTTTCCCAGACATCTTCACCAACACCGAGTTCATCATTACGCCGTTGTGGGATCAGTACAGTGTCCCTAACCGCACGATACAGGCAGGTGTGCATTCACCTACCACTGAGTATCATCGCATCGCTAAAGTGGCTAAGAAGACTTGTGTGGGTGACGGATACACTGAAACACACATTATCGACCACACTGCGATTTCAAGCTGTATGTACAAGTCATTACAGTTCTTGTCGTGTGGTGGACCCGATAACCGTGGGGGCGTAAGCAAGTTCTATGACCAGTTTACGGACTACATGGCGGTGAGTTCATCCAGTAACGACTTTAACCGCATGAGTCTTAAGACACAGAATTGGATATTGTTTCTGAATGAGTTGTTGATCGTGGCGGAAAACATGACCGATCACTCGGTTATTCCTGTAGGGTTTAGTCGACTGTATCGAAATGGGATTATGTACATCGTCGGAACGTATGACGATATCCAGTACCTGGTAGTCTCTCGAAAAACCATGGAAGAAACAGCTTTCTGATGAAGTGAGGACACAATTATGTTATTGACGCCTCCCTTACACACGAAAGGGCGGTACGTGGTGAAAGAACCGTTTGTGACTGATCCTTCGGTTCTTTATACCTGTGCGGCTATACGTACGTTCAGGGACATACGTGAGAGAGGTTTTGACCCCTTTGTAGAATTTTATCAACCAATGGGGTTAACTCAAACACAATTTAACGAAGACGAAGAATTGGGCGCTAGTGTAATAACGTTAGTGTCCGATTCAGACCCTACTCTCTATATCCCGACGAGTTTTATACTGAGTTACCCTAATCAACATTTTGTTCCTTATAACCACGTTGTGTTGTCAGTCTCATTGGGGTTAGTACCTGATTATGTAGATTACACCTTTTTACAAGACCAGATCTCTGGGGTGGTGTCTGACGTTATTGGGGTAGAATCGGATGTTAAATTGCACATAGCTCCTACCCGAGAGGCGTTGTCTCCTGAAGAACATGAAGTCCTGGAAGTCTCAAGATTGAGTGCTGTTCAAATGAGGGTGACTGACCATGCGAGAGTGTTGGAGTTGGAACGTAAAAACCAGAAACTTTTGGACCAACTCGCCACGCTTGAAACTATCATTAAACAAAATAACTTGGTATAAGGCATAAAAAAGAAAGAGTCCTCCCACGGGAGGACTCTATTTATGTCGCTCACCATCTATAAACCCATAGAAAACGTGGTTTAAGGATATTGTCGATAATCAACTCTTCCACCCGTTTGTAAAACGTCTCGTCCAATTCTAGGGTGTCCAAACACTCCCGTAAACGTTTACGGTACAACTTAAGGTTATTGCCCGCCCCCTTAACCTGACTCGGAATGAAACTGACCAGTATACTTAACTGTAAATCCATGGGAGAAGGATCGTCTTGGCTTTGTAGATGAACCAGGCACAACTCAGTACTGACTTGTATCACACGCTGAGCATCCATTGCCAACAATTTGATGGCGTTAGGTTCACCAAAGGTATCCCTCAACACCGCCAAAAGCTCCTTCAATTTAAAGTACCCATTCGCCTCGTACGGTAGGTCGCGGTACTTATGAAACCCTTCGAAGTTCAACAGTCCTCTTAAATTAGGGGAAATGATTTCTTCTGGTGTGATTACACGGTGTTTAAATGTGTACATGGACAAATCCCGGTTTATTAGTTATTGCTTGACCTCAACGGTCAACTCCCATTTAAGGTCAGCCATAGGGTTACGACTGAAGTACCCTACCCCGTCCATCAAAAAGACTTCACCTGTTTTACCCAATGCTACTGTGGCGTTCGACAACTTCCCTTCATAGAGACACAATGCGGCAACGTCCCATAACTCAACTGGACACGGTAACATCTGGTCTGGGTCCACCCTAGCGTGTTGATAGGTATAAGCTTCAATCAATGCGGCACTATCAATAGGGCACACAAACCCACTAGCGTCTCTGGGTAGAAGAAACACGGGCTCACCACTGATTAACTCCCATTCCTCTAACTGGAAATCCGCAACAACAAATTCTGGACCTGTAGACAAAACAAACCCCTTTTAGTTAAACGTAGAAAAAGGTGTGAGAGGAGTTTCCCCCTCTCATAGAAACCGAAGATTAGATATCTTCTTCTTCCTCTTCTTCTTCAGTTTCTTCCTCTTCCTCTGATTCTTCTTCCGACTCTAATTCATCAGATTCTTCTTCAGAGGCCTCATCTTTATCAGTTTCGTCGGGCTCTTCTTCCCCATCGATGTCACCACCGTCTTCTTCAGACTCAACGTCATCGGACGTTAATTCGCCCTCACCTTCTTCTTCGTCATCCGGCAGTGTAATCAAACCGGCTTCGTACGAAGTCTCCATGGCTTCAACCAGCTTCTTCTTGGCTTCACCCAGAGCAGAGGGGTCACCGATCCCATCGAAGACAACACCACGGTCTTTCATCAGTTCGATAACGGCTAAAAGGTCATTCATCTGGTGAACGACTTCTTCAGACGCTTTACGTTCTGTACGTGGATGGGTAGAATCCAAACCGAAGCGGTTTACACGGATCAAACCGCGTGACAGTTCAGCGGCTTCTTCAGCAGCGATATCAAACAGGTGCTCAATTACATTCATGGTTTAAAACCTCTTTAAATTTTAAAGGCGTGTAACCTCATAGGTTACCTCATCACAACATGGTCATTATATACGTTAGGAACCACAATGTTGTTAGGGTCCAACACAAGTGTATCGACCTGTTGGAAGGTCCCGTGGGAACTCGCATAATGAGAAATCAAAAAGACTTGACTGAATTGACCAGTCTCCATCAGTTCTTTGATAAACGTCATAACATTGATGCGATGCTGTTCATCAAAGGATGCCCCCAACTCATCCAGGTACAAAGGAGTGTCGGTTAGTTTCAAGTATGAAACCACAATCAACTTAAACGCAAAGTCAATAATGTCACACTGCCCCGTCGACCCTTCTTTGATATCTGATACAGGTTGATCTTCCCCCTTCACTTTTAAAGGGAATTTGTAATCCAACTCACCGGATTCCAAACCACAGGGTAGAACCTGTAAGTCATACGTCCATACACGACCGATGATCGAGTTAAGGTGATCAGTGAATGCCTTGATAAAGCCAGTGAGCTGTTCAGCAATCAGTCCCTCTGTAGGGGACAGGGCTTCAACCAACGCTTTATAAGACTTTTGATCCTCTTCCAATTGAGTCTTTTGTGCCTCCAATCCGGATACGATCCCGACCAGTGTTTCACGTTCTGTGTGTTGACGTTGTATCTCGGCTAACCGGTTCTGGTGTTTAGCAGTCAAACCATTAATCAGGCGGTCACGCACGGCGTCCATGTAGAGTGACTTTTGTTTCAGAAGGTCTTCCACCAACGACGCACACTGGCTGTGGAGCGTTTCAATCCGATTAACCGTTTCTAAAGAGCGTTCACAATCACGTAACGTGTAACGAAGGGTCTCTAATTCAGCCGTAGTGTCCTCTACAAGCCGTTTTAGTTTACCCATGCGTTCAGTTATGTGTTGAGCACCTTCGACCCGTGTAGCGGCTTCTAGAGCGTGTGTAAGCTCTTCGTGTTCACTGCGAAGCGATTGAAGTTCCACCCACCGTTCAACACACCCTAACCAATCACCCAATGTAGGAATCCAACTCCGTGGGTTATTGTAGAAGACTTCTTTTTCTAACAGGTAATCCCATAACCCTTTCAGTCGAGGGTAGTTGTTCATATACCCTTTGAACTGGTTCAGTAAACTGGCGTATTCTTCTGCTGACTGTATAAAGATTTCTATCTCAGACAATTCCTTTTCCAGCTTCGGAATAGCCCCCTGACCTGCAGCAACTTCAGCTTTTAGTTTAGCTTCCAGTTCGGGTGTAAATCCTGGTACCCAACGGTGAGAACATTCGGGACACTCAGTTTGGGTCTGTTGGGAGAACAAGTCCAACTTATGTTCAATGTGGGCAACCTGGTTTTTAACTTTCTCAATTTCTTTCTTTTTAGCACTGCGCTTCTCAGTAGCCTCACGCATAGAGTCACGACTGAAACGGTAATCCGAGTTGTCGGGGAGTTCCCCTAACAAAACGCTGAGGGGTGGGATAACTTCCTCGGACATATTGTACAGGAGTCTAGCCTCAGGTTGTTCTTCAAATCGAGGGTCGGACTGTGACAGCTGTTGGATCTTCTTGTTGAGGTCACTCACTTTGGTCTTAATGGCTTCAACCCCATCGACCCCTGTTTTCGACAAGGTCTGTTCCAGGTCCTGTAGTTCACTAAGGTCGTTACTGTAATGGCTGAGGAGCGACTCCTTAGTTTTCACCTCGCCTCGTAACGAATGCAGTGTATCCTCTACCTCACCCTTACTTTTAAACCCCGTATTTTTGAAACCGTGTACAGCGTTAATCAATTGTCGGGACGTAGTTTCTATCTTGTTGAACAGAGGATCAAATCGAGAACCCACTTCATTGACGTCGATAACCCCGTGCTGTTTATTTTGGAGTAAGATGTTCAATTCTTCACGGATCAGGTCAGCGGTTTTCAGAACCTCAGTAAGGTCGCCTATGCGCTCCAGCTCGGTAGACTCTTTGGTGATACGACCACCGATGTGTTTATATGCTCCTTGGGCATCGCGAGCTGCACTGCGAAGTTTATTATAGACATTGAGGGCATACGTAAAGTCGGTGTCACACAGTGAGGTTAACCACTCACGGCGTTTAGCTGACGTCATGGTGGTGAAACGTACGCGATCAGTTAAAAGGTCCACAAGGTCAGACGTAAAACCAAAGATCTGTTTAACTAGTTCTTTCTGAACCAACGCTGTACCGCCCGCGTTGAGTTCTTCCTCTAGGTCCCCCAACCGTTTAATGAACCCGTGCTTCCCCCCACTTTTAAACGTGGTGCTGAGTTCATACTCGACCCCATTGTGTTCCCAAACCGTCACCTTCTTACCTGTCTTGATGTAACTAGAAGGGGTCGGTGGCATAGGGTTCGCTTCACGCACTAAAGAGCTTTTACCTGACCCATTAGTACCCAGCACGATTTGATACACGCTTTGTGGGGTGAGGGTGATGCTTTTGATATTATTCAGCAAAAGGGGTTTATAGCCTTCCAGATGCAGTTTAAGTAACTTCATAGTTAACTGGCTCTCATTCTATGTAAAGTTTCACTATAGTTTAACGTCTTCCTGTACCTTTTTACAGCATTTGGAGTGTGTTCGATGGAAAGCTCACAATTTAGAATTGTGGATCTGGGCATAGTGGCTGAAAATAAAGCTTTGTCCAGTAAAAACATTCTGGTTACCCCCCTTGAATCGTTACCATATTTACAAGGTGAGATTCGACACGCACCAGAGTTAGTGTCTGTGGAAGGTGTAGATTCAGACGGGGCGACTTATACTGATAAAGTAGTCTCTGACCTCACTGTAGAGGCGTTGTGGTTACCATTGGGGAATACGAATCGTCGCACAGCCCCTGACGTTAGACGTGGGGAACGGGTGGTTTTGTGGCAGTCTGGGAACTCGGATCAATACTACTGGTCGAGTATGGGGCGGGACGATAACTTACGGAAATTAGAAACCGTGGTGTACACGTTCAGTGGGACGCAAGACGAAGGTGTGGACAGCACCGACCCTGATCAATGTTACTATATTGAAATATCCACCCACAACAAACAAATTACGCTCCAAACGTCCGATAAAAACGGTGAGCCCTTTAGATACACCTTCCAGTTTAATACGGGGGAGGGTGTGGTGACACTGATGGATGACGTCGGTAACTACTTTGAGTTTGATAGTAGTGAAACCAAACTCACCTTGAAGAACAAAGACGGGACCTGGGTGAGCTTAGACCGTAAGGACATTTTAGGGTACGCACCTAAGAATATAGACCTGAAGGCAGAGTCACGGATTAAATTAACGTGTGGGTCCAGTGAACTGACACTGTTACCCAGTGAAACTATTTTGCAGACACCTAAATTCAGTGGTAAGAGGTAAATAAAAATGTTTGAGAGAATGTTACTCTCCGGTACCGCCGGAGGCAAAGGGAAAGGAAAGAAACTAGGGCTGTTTAACCGACCGATTATAGCCAGTGACGGAGGCGTGGACTGGTACGGGGAGGTTACGAGTGCAGAGTTTGTAGATGGGGTAGCGTTAGCCAGTCTGATTGGGTTAACTGCAGGCACCGCTCAGCACTCGGATGCAGGCTGGTTACACGTTGGGTTAGACGGACAGGAACTGTTAATCGCAAAGCGTCCTTTGCGGTATGACCTCTCTTGGAGCAGCATCAACGCTGTTAATGCGGTGTACGGAAACCGTACGGTGGAAATAAACGGCCAACAGTACCGTATTCGCCTCCCTAAAGGGGCGAACTCTGATCCCACGGTAGACACATACGGTTATGACATTCCCTCCTCTCACGGGAGTGAGTGGAACCGTATATTCTATCGTCTCACCAATGACACTTACCTGAACGCTCAGAATACCAAAGCGTCTGAAGGTGAGTTTACTCACCTCGCGCTGTATTCCGAAGCAGACTTAATCTTGGACTACCGGACAGGTAACGGGTATTACAATTGGTGTCAAGAAACGGCGGGGAGTTACCGCGTCCTTCGCGGTAGCAATGGTGTTTCTTTCTTGTATAGGAATACCTCTTCGGGTGCGGTTTCGGGCAGCGGTTGGCGTCCGGTGTTGGAAAGGGTATAAAAAACTAAGAGCCCTCCCACGGGAGGGCTCTAATTATACTCACATTAAAGGTCTCGACCGATTTTTAGGAAGTGTGCTCGCGGTATCCTAAACGGTGTGGTGGTGCTCCGTGTATCGTCCAGTGAAACGTTTTTAAACCAATGGGTGGTTTTGTAATTATACACAGGCTTCTGAGCTTCTTGTCCGGCGATTAAAAACTGACCATATTCAGAGGTCCAGTGGTAATCCAATAACCGACCTACTCCGTAACTGACAGGCCATTCCGGTTTTACGGGACTGACATATCGTCCAGGTGAGGGAAGTTTCTCTAATTCTTGACGATCAATGAACACGTTCGGTGATTCAATCACTAAAAAGAAACTCTGGGACAGAGTCAAGTAACGGGTTAACCATTCATCAGAATAGACTTCCTCTAAATCCAATTGGTCAAAGTTCCCATTCTTTTCAGTCATCAATTCGGTCAAACTGGAAAGGTCGATTAACCCTCGTGATTCGTAGAAACGATCGACCAAAGGAAAATTGCCAAAGTCCACACGGAAGATATTATCACCAATTTGCTTAACCAATCGATCATGTCCATGGAGATAACCTCCTATCACCACAAAAACCGTTTTCCCAGTTAGATCCATATCCAAATAAAGATCGGCGTAATCCTTCAGAAAAAGGTTCTCTTGTGGTGTCGCCACCATTTCACGGGTAATGGGTACGCGTTTAATAGTTCCTACGTCTTGGAAATTCAAAACCCCTACCAATGTGTCATTCGCAACACGTTTTGAGATGTGACCATCTACCACATGGACACCATTCGGTCCCGCGTCAGTTAAATGGATCAAACCGTTTACAGTGACTAACCCAAACTGATCGAAATGGGTGTAATCCAAACCGTCTTTGGTTAACAGTAAGTCTTCTAATTCAGATAAAGGTAAACCACTGTCTGTGTGTGCAGTGCGGTCAACGGGTCGAATGTTATAACCCGCCTGAATGGCGTCACTGTATTTAACAAACCGAGGTGCTATAACCGGGATCTCAGGGGTGGTCGGAAGGGACTCGTTACCCAATAAGGTCAACCACTCACCCACAGTTTTGTTATAATAAGCGGTGTTTACTGTTAGACGGTATTCGGTTAAGTCAAGTGAAACTGGGTGACTTAGTGCAGGGTGATTCAGTATTAGGTACACAGTTTCAAACGTATTCCATAGGTGACTTAGTGTCAACCCTGAACCGTCTATTTCGTGCCAACGACCGTTTCGACCGCGTTCCTTTACCAACGTGTTATGTAAGCTATACATCTGAGGTTACCTATTTATACCAATTACCGTTTAGCTAATTGGTCGCTATCGGGTAATTCTATGGATGGTTTTACTTTCATGAGACATTAACTATACGATTGGTCTCTTTTCTTCGGAGTTTAAAACAATGTCGGATTATATTTACCCTTTTGACCCTACTGGTAAAGCTGCCAGTAACCTGATCCAGATCGAGCGACAGACAATATCTCCGCCGAACTGGTCCGATTTTTATTTCGTTGTCCCTAAATTAGCCCCTTTTTTTAGCGACAGCTTACGCGTCATCCACCGACCTTCGGGTAAAATTCTCGTTGAAGGTCAGGACTACCACTGTACTCATTTTTTCCATGACGCGTCATTCGGTACGGCTAACCGAATCTATGGTTCAATAACCCTTTTAGATAAAACCCTAACTGGAATTTTGGAACTGCGTTACCAAACACTGGGTGGCGAGTGGGTAATAGATGAAGACCGCATCACCTCCATACTCTCCAACACTCTAGCCAACCCTCGTATAACAACATGGGAAGAAGTGGTGGAGATGCCATACGCATTCCCGCCCATTGACCATATCTGGGACTTAGAAAACCTCAGAAATATGGACGCTGTGGTTGTTGAAATAGATAAAATCGCAGACATCCTGAGGGATAACTCCGACAGTGCGATGCGTGAACACATTGCTGATCTGTCCAATCCCCATAAAGTCAATAAAGAGCAGGTCGGTCTGGGTAAAGTACAAAACTACCCCATAGCTACCTTCAACGATTCTATAGAGGGACTGAGTAACGTTGCTTACCTAACGCCCTTACGGTTAAAACAAGTTCTCGACGTTACTGTATTCACTGAAATAAATGAACACGTTAGTGAATACGACAACCCCCACCAGGTCACTAAAACACAAATTGGTCTAGGTAGCGTTAATAACTACGGTATCGCACGTACCGAAGACGCACAGTTAGGTATTAGTGACACACTGTACATGACCCCTAAAAAGACCACTGATCTGGTTTTGGCATATGCTGAGCAGGGGATTAAACCGCACTTTGATAACGTGAACAACCCACACAAAGTGACCAAGGTACAAGTGGGGTTGGGTAATGTAGAAAACTACGCCATCGCGTCCGCCATTGACGCCGAGGAGGGCATTAGTAACCAGGTCTATATGACACCACTGCGTACTGGACAGATGGTAAACCTCTTGGTGAAAGACACCCTTGACTTGCACATCAATGATAATGGGAATCCACACCAAGTCACTAAAGCGCAGGTGGGGTTAAGTGAAGTACAAAACTATCCCATAGCCACTAACGAGGTGGCCGTTCTAGGGGAAAGTAATGCTCACTACATGACACCGTTAAGGGTTAAAGAGTTGTTGGACCAGGTTGTTTTGGACTTGGGTTCTTCGACTGATGTAGTTGGTGATTTGTTAGCCCAGCACATCGCTAACGTGAGTAATCCACATGCTGTCACAGCAAGTCAAGTGGGGACTTACGATGGACCCACTATTGACACCTTACTTTTGGGAAAGTTGGACGTCAATGCCCAGGCCGCTGATGCAGCCGGTGTAGAGGGAAAAACCGTTGCCGACATTTTACTCATGGTATCAGAAGACTTCGCTATTATTAACGGCGGCACATTTTAATTAAAACGCGAGCATTTACAATGGCCAATACCAACATGTCGTACCCTTATGACGCGACGGGTCGAAGTGAAACTAACCTAGTTAGGGATGAGGTACATACCCTTGACCCTATCAACAAAGGGTACCTGAAACCGAATTATGGTGAGTTCTATAAAGACAGTTTAGTGGTAAGGGATTCCGCAGGCAATGTATTGGCCGAAGGTACCCATTACCGAATACCGAAAATAAATGTTGATGAAACCCTTAAACTGGGTAAGGCTATTTCCGATACACTCATTTTCATAGATAAAACAGTGAGTAAAGTCTGGCTCACGTATCAGGCCTTGGGGGGTGATGCCAACCGGTATGTGGGAGCCATTAACCAGAGTGTTGACGAACTAGACCTTAACGCCAGACCTGTTCACTGGTCCAGTGTAATAGATCGCCCCCAAGCGTATGTGCCCGATATCAACCACCTACACGATAGTCGTGCGCTATACGGTATGGAATTTGTATCCAAAGCTATCGACGAATTGGGTAGAGCTATCAACACTGGTGACGAAACCGCTTTCAATGAACTGCGTCAGTTGGTCTCTAACGTAGACGAATGGGTGCAGGACCACGAAGACCGTAAAGATAACCCCCACCAGGTCACTAAGGCGCAGGTGGGGTTAGGGAAGGTTGAAAACTATAAACCGTCAACAGCCAGTCAAGCGTTGATTGGTACTGACAACACGAGTTACATGACCCCCTTTACAGTTAAAATCTCCATAGACGAGTTCATTAAAAAAGACTTGGATGCCCATAAAGCGCGGTTTGATGACCCCCACAATGTGACTAAAACACAAGTTGGTCTGGGGGAAGTGGCCAACTTTCGACCAGCCACACTAAATGAAGTCTTAAGCGGGACAGCCAGCACTCTTTATACGACGCCGTACACCGTGGCAGGTGCAATAAAGAACACTCTGGGCAGTGGTTTGGAAGACCACATCAAAGACTACGATGACCCACACAACGTCACGAAGTTTCAAATTAATCTCGGTAACGTCCTAAATTATCCACCCACTACTTATAAAGAGGTGCAGGACGCCCTAAAAAACTTTGAAAGTATATTCTCGACATGGACACGTATCTCACACCTAAACAATAAACAGGGGATAAACTCCCAATACATTGCTTGGGATACCCTTTCCCCACCTAACCCATTTATAGCAGTAACGCAGGACGGTAACGGTAATGTGGTCTACGACGGTGGCTTCCCCAAATTATACAATTCGTACGCTCCCAGCAGCGGAACGTTGTCGTTCTCACAGCTTTCGGGTACAATGAAGTATGTGTACAATACGTTCAACTGGATATCGAACAAAGCCTTGGAGGAAAAGGGTGTTCGTAAGATGTTGGTCCTGGGGGACAAAACGACTAGTCAAGATACCTACAGGGTTAAATCTACCGGCCCTGCTGACTTTAGAACCACGTTATCCAGAATGGCATCTATAACAGGTTTTACCGCCACCTTTAAAGACCGGGACGATTACGGAGGTAGCTTAAACCCAACCCTGGCTGAGTTAGAACAATACAATTTTGTTGTGATCATTTCGAGCTACTATAGCGCACCCAAATCAGCAATAACACCTGATGCCATAAACGCTATAGTTCAGTATCGAGAATCGGGAGGGGGTCTATTTCTGGTGACCGACCACGGTCCAGAATTGGGAACCGTAACTGAAGCTACGAACAACTTCTCTGGTTTCTTCTCCATGATTAACCAGATAGCACTCCGTTTCGGTGTTTACTTTAAAGGTACGTTTAACCGATCTTACGTGAATGTTGGGTTCCTCAGGTCCACTTATGGGAACCATCAACTTTACAATAACCTCTCAGACAGCGATACCATTTATGGTGGTGGTAGTGAATCAGAAATTGTGGTCACCAACACCGAGATAAATAACTGGAGTTACGATAGCGCAACTGACAATATTTACTCAACGATAAACTCTGCCACATTAATCGGTTTCATTTCACCTGAGGAGTATGAAGACTTTGTGTTCGAAGTTAGGGTTTCATCCAACGACGGTGACAACGATACCATAGGTATTTGTTTTGGCTTCGAAGACACGGACGGGAAAGAACATACGCTGGTCGCCGCCCGAACACCTGGTGGGTCCCAGGCCCATCCCTCACTCAGTAGCGGATCCCATAAAGCCAAATTATTCGATATCTATTACAACATCTTCGATAGTGATAGGATAGACTTGGGTTCTACTAACGGTGGCCTGAAATGGGGTGACGGCATTGTCAACGATGCGCGAGTGCCCACAACCGATTTAGGTGCATGGTCCGCGTTTCCCACTGGCTGTTTAATCAAAGCCAAACGGGAAGGGGACATCATAACCCTTGAGACCACCAACCTGGGTTCAAACACGTATGTTGACAGCGCTAAAGTTATTGTTGACCTAAACAGTCATCCGGCTTTAGCCAAGTTTAAAGGACCAACACGAATTGGGTATATATGTTACTCCCAACCCAGGGCAACGTGGAAGACCCTCCAAGCGCCGTGGATAGGTACCGCCTCCTATATGACACCATTGCGTGTGGCACAAATGTTGGGTATCTATAAATCAACTATTTTAAGTGAGAAAATGGTGCCCATCAATACTAACAGTAATGGGTCCATCAGGGTTCTTTATAACCCTACAAGGGTGGAGGTCTACGCGGCCGGTTCGTGGCGACAGATGTGGCCTGCATTGTGGACCTAAAAAGTTTTATTAGTGTAATGGGGGTGCGCAAAAGTGCCCTCATTCACACGCCTTTTATTTTGGGGATTCAAAAAGATGAATGACGTATATAAGTACCCTCTGGATTCAACGGGACTTGACCCGAATAATCTAGTGATAGGGGAAGTGCAGCCTTTACCAGCTGGTTTAAATCGCGCAATAGTGCCGACAGCCGGGGCTTTTTTCACAGAGAGTTTAAAGGTTTATGATCAACAAGATAACAGAACGCTCGTACCAAACGTCGATTATGTAGCCACACAACTTCATGAGACAGCGACCAATATTACAGGGAAAGAAATCTGTTGTGTCGTTGTGGTAATGAACCCTACCGTATCCGATACTGTTCGATTGGATTACCAGGTAGTTGGTGGGACTTTTTCTAATTTAACACCGATCATAGAGAATATGGTCGAACGTCTTAATTTGGATGAGCGTGTAGTTAAGTGGGGTGACTTACTTGACAAACCGGATAAATTCCCACCAACGCCACACCTTCATGATATCGGTGATCTATACGGTTTCGAATACCTAGTGGAAAGTTTAGCTAACTTGCGTGATGCTGTCCTCATGGGTGACGTCAGCACTATGGAGGAAATACGTTCATCTATCTACCTTTTGAATAGTAAATTTGAAAGTCACCGTGACGACACCACCAACCCACATGACGTTACGAAAACCCAGGTTGGTCTGAGTCAGGTAGAGAACTACCCGATAGCAACTAAAGCGATAGCAGAAGCAGGCGTCTCCACGTCAACTTACATGACCCCTTTGCGTGTAAAGGAAGCCATCACAGCGCAGGTGGGCAATGACTTTAAGGATCATATTGAAGACTACAGTAATCCCCATAGAGTCACTAAGGCGCAGGTGGGGTTAGGGGATGTTGAAAACTACTCGATGGCCACCTCCGCAGAGGCGCTATCGGGTACACGTAACGACCGTTATATGTCCCCATTGCGGGTAAAGGAAGCTATCACAGCTTTCGCCAACGGTCCTCTGGAAGACCACATAAGCGACTTTAATAACCCACACCAGGTCACTAAGGCGCAGGTGGGGTTAGGTAACGTCGCCAACTACCCGATGTCCACCTCCGCAGAGGCGGTATCAGGTGCACGTAATGATCGTTATATGTCTCCTCTTCGCGTTAAGGAGATGATTGAGAATTATACAAGTGAAGAGCTGAGAGCACTTTTCGTACAGACCAACCAAAACATTGATACCTCTATCAGAGTACTTTCTAATCCAACGAGGGTACAGGTCTATGGTGGTGGTTCATGGCGACAGGTCTGGCCGCCACAGTGGGTGTCGTAAAAAAAGACTGCGAAGTCCTATTCAATGATACACTTTATTGGGTAGGACTTTCCTCATGGTTAATAGTAAGGGACTTCCTGGTGTTGATTTTTTTGAATTTAAAAAAACACCAGACTTAGATGTTGATATAGAATCATTGCTACAGACTCCATACTTTTACGAACAGGGTCTCGTAGTTAGAATAAATGAAACGGGTACAACAGAAACCCTCACGTCCATGACCGACCTGTTTAAATATCCCGATTCCACTATAAAGCTGGAGGGGATGGAGAGATTATCCCCCTCTTTTCACAGAGTAACCGAACAGCTAAAAAACGAATTCAATCATGACGGCCCAGTGACCGCTCACATTTTTATATCACCTAAAAATGGTGTAACGTTTCCTTACCATAAAGACCTAGAATCCGTTTTAGTGTATGTGGTGGAAGGCCAAAAAAACATAGCGGTTAAAGACAAAGACGAATACGTTTACACGTTACTGAAACAACAAGGTCTTTTTATCCCTGAAGGTGTTTACCATAAGGCTGTAAATGAACAGGCCTCCGTTATGATAAGTTTTGGTTTTGAGTGTTGGCTAAAGGAAAGGTGTATATGAGTACCATTTACGTCAAAACCACAGACACGTGTAACCTAAATTGTAAACATTGTTTCACAGGCGGAAGAATCCAAACGGACACTGTCTGGGATTGGGTGGAGACACAGAAGTGGGTGTTGGATTATGTGACCAAACATGGCGCAGACCATCACATCGAATTACATGGTGGTGAACCGTTCCTGGTTAGTTTAGACACACTGGAGAGTTTTGTTAAACCATTTATAAAAATGGGACTTTCGGTGGGGGCAACCACTAACTTAGTGTACCGTTTAACGCCCAGACACATCCAGTTTTTCCATGAGTCACTCGGTTCTAGGGTGGGTACTAGTTGGGACGGGGATATCCGTTTCAGCAACGACAAACAAAAAGAACTCTGGTTGAAAAATGTTAAGCGTTTACATACAGAAGGGATAAAGGTTAAGCTTTTTGTAAGCGTGACACGCGGACTTGTTGAGACAGGTGTAGACGAATTCCTGGATTTTCTATCAACGTTGGGTGTCAGCGAGGTTTCATTAGAACGCCTCACAGTGGACGGTAACGCTAAAGTGAACGATGAAATATTCCCATCTAACGAAGACCAGGATAATTGGTATCTTGCACTTTACAAACGTTACGTCGGTCGCACTTGGAACTATTCAATCAACACATTGGATACAATCACTGAGAAAGTTAAATCCAACTTGGTTAAAGTCGACACCAATTGTCGGAATTGCGAACAAAACCTAGTTACCATCAGTGCAGACGGGACATTATCTGGTTGTCCCAACGGAGCAATGAGTGAAAAGATGGGGGATGTCTGGTTAGGGGTGGACGCTTTTATAAAAAATGGTCAGCGACTTACCAACATCGCAGAGGAACTTGATTTCACTGAGACATGCATCACATGTAATGTTTTTGACATGTGTGGTGGGGACTGTCATCGTCTTCCCTGGAAAGAGGGTCGTTGTGGGGGATTGAAAAATCTACTACGTTATTTAAAGTTTGGGGATCAAAGGATACCCGCGATACAGGTGCAGTGAAATGAACCTTACACGCGTTAACCCATACTCAACAACATATGACGTCTATGGAGATCCAGACAAACTAACCGAGTTTAGACTATTCAGTTTAAACCATTGTGATATGCAGTGTAAAGGTTGTTTTTATAATAAGCTGGAAAACAACTTTACTGATTTTAATAAATCGCTAGCGTTGGCCAAGTCGTTGGAAGAACAAGGATATGTCTTAGAATCCTGTTTCTTGTTACCCACTGACATTTTCGATAATAAAGACAATTTTAAATTGTTTGAAAATGAGGCTTTTAGAGAAACACTGTCTAAGTTTCGTTTTGTTGGCGTGGCGAGCACGTTAGAAGAAGGATTCGATGAAGAGTTTTTCGAAAAGGTGTTTTCCCTTTCCAGTGATATAAGCGTGGAGCTGCAACTTAATTTATCGATTAAACGGGTTTTTGAAATAACGTACGAGACCACGATACGTCGAAGCATCCAGGAATTGAAAGCTTTATATGGTAAGAGGGTGGTGATCAATCTCGCCATAAACACAGGGTTTCCCTTAACCGCTAACGAAATCGAGCGTCTCAAGGGTTTGATCAAGACACTTTCAGAAGATGGTATATTGGAGCTTAATTTCACTTTCCTGTTTAACGATGATATATCCCCGACTAAAAAACGACGGATGATGGCGCAAGGACTATCCACTGTTAAAGTGTTTGGCGATTTTTATGAAGAAGACGATTCTTTTTCTAAAAAATTCACCGAAAGAACGTTTTTGTCAAAGCCTGCTTTTTCGTTCATTGGGGACAAAAACGACATTTACGCAATGCCCATCTTACCATTCGATGAACATGTTTTCGTAGAAAGTGATTTATTTAAGTTACCGTCCCCCGATTTTTTCGGTTTCTTACAGGTTTTCAATAACGCCACCATCACGAACGCTCCGTTGGATGAAGACTGTGTAAACTGTGATTTGATTGATACCTGTCTGAGTAAACACTACTTTTCTTTGGCAAACGCATACGACCTAAAATGTTTTTTAACCTATTAATACGGAGTAAAATCCATGGCCTCATCCAATAGTCATGTAACTAAGGCAAGTGTAATAGATACGTTTATAGACAGAGTAGTAAATCCTGCGTATAACTCATGTGTGTACTGGGACGGCTATAACCCAGGAACAAGTAGGATCAATACGGCTGAACTCGGTCCCCGTGACGTCGTAAGGCCGGGAACAGGGTCTATAACCACAGTGGATATAAACGGTACCGCCGCTAACAATATCGTTGCGATGGCACATGCTTACGCCTTTAACACAACTGTCTATCGTCGGGCTAGACATGGTTTGATGACTGATGTGGCCACCGTAGACGATAGCACGCATATCTGTAGACTCCATGACGGTTACCGGATTGGGTACACATATAGTGCAGGTAGTCTGGCTAGCCTTCCACGCGATGTCAATGCAGCGATGATTAATGGCTTCTTTGACGCTATACGTAATATTGCTAAAGGCGCACAATTAAGTGCTGGCGTAGTCGATCTACGTGTTTGTCATTCCAGTTGTCACAATAATTGTCATAGTTCTAGGGGACGTCGATAATGTTTCATTTAGTTAATCGAACCTATTTAGAATACGATTTTAAATTCACTGTTCGCTATCCATATCTGGTGGCTTCCGAACGCTGGACCACCCACCCGATTATCAACGCTAATCCACTGACGGCAGAAGTGGAACCTACGTTTGAGGAACTCCTTGAGAAGTCGTACAATAATGACTTGGACGGATTTTGGAATTCTTTAGTTAACAAGAACGATAAACTTGTTTTATATGTTGACCCATTCACGTTCACCCGTTTACAAGTCCAGTATTGGAAAAGTATATACCCAGGTATCACGGTTGAGAACTGTTACTTCCTATATACGACTTATATTGAAAGTGTGCGGTTGGGTTCCTACTTCTTTATGGATTCTAACTGGGACCCCAAGAACGAACAATGGAATAAAGACAACGTACTCAGTGAAGTAAAAAGACTCCCCAAAGAAGCGTTTTCAGAACTCTTTGAAAAAGAGCCTGAAGTAGCTGCAATTAAAGCGATGGATAAAAGAAAGTTATCCTTCGAATACTTACTGTTAGACTATTTTTCGGAAGGTGGTTCCAAGTTCAAAGAAGAGTTATTAAATCGCATTAAGGTCTTGACTTGGGAAAATTGGCTGGATGAGTTGGAACACCTTAAATACGAGATCCTTTCTGGTAATATCGATGCGTCTAAGCTGGACCCCACCATCGAAACACCAGTGGGTGGTGTAGAGGAAGGGTTGGCAAAAAGTAAAATTCTATCCTGGACTGTAGACCCACTATTCAACAATAACATTGACTATATTCGACAGACCTACGACCATAATATCTTTATACCTTGCTGGCAACGTTTGGCGGATCAATGGGGTATAGGGTATGACGATATGGACGAACTGAACGAAATGATCAATAATGATGATTACGAAGGTCTCTTATTGCGGGACATTGGTCGTAATTATGGCTGTTCCTATACCAGAACACGTTTCATGACCAAAGCCAATCAAGTACTAACTACATGGTGTTACGAGCAAGTACGTAATCAAAATGTTGAAGCATTAAAGCCTTTTAAATTGGTTTAATAAAAAAGTAAGGAGTGGCTGGGGTCACTCCTTACTTTATAAGGTGTCGTATAAAAATGGAAAGTCTAGAATTTTTTATCGGTAAGAGTAAAAAGATAGATCCTCATGCCGAAGAGGTCACTATAGTGGGTGACGCTGTTGAAGAGAACCTTTTTAACGCAAGGGACGTGCCAGAAGAATATATCACACATTTTAAACAGTTAATGGGTAACGTGTGGTACGAGGAAAATAAAAATAGGATAGAACAGTTCTCGTTTCAACCGGCAGACGGTAAAGTGTATACAGAAGACAAGTTCATGGTGGTTTTTTCAGGGGGTAAGAAAGACTGTTTTCTTTATCCCGAAATGGGCATCATTGAGCCTCATGACGATTATTGTGTTAACCACTTTTTAACATCTGGTCAAAAAGTCGCCAAGTTTTACGATCTGGATATTGAGCGACACGAAAAACCAGAACTCCCTGAAGGCGCTCGTTACATCACCCATTGGGGTCACGGGGTCTCTGAAAACCCATTGATGAAGGACGCCTATTTCTTATTTAAAGACATCAGTTACATCGCTAACTATCTAGGTCTACCTATGCCGGACCTTCGCGAGGTTAAACACTTTTGTCACGATAAAACTGTTGACAAAGTGTTAGGATTAACATATAACGCATATAGTTTAGAACCACTCAAACTGAAGCTTTATTACTACCCAGGCGACCCAAAGATGGAGTTCACAGTTTTTGATGAGTTAGATTGAATTCATTGTTAAAAGGGGAGTGAAAAAAAAAAATGGAACCGTTTAAAATACCAGGGTTTCCAGCAGTCGTTTACAATCTAGGGGAGTATAAAGATTTCCTAGAACCGTTTTGTGACATACTGTTAGAGGGTAATGGTGAACGCTTTACTTTAGGTCCCGATGGTGAAAAGGACAAGTTTGATATATGGGAAGTGGCTGACTTTAACGTTACAATGGTGGCAGCGGCGTTTGACGATGCTGTCCTAACCTTTGCTGATGAAGTACACCCGTTATTTAAAGGTAAAGGCAAAAACTACTTTCTAGAGAAAGATGCTTGGTTAAATTCACCGACGTCCTGGCAAGGTACACGCATTCACCGTCATTGGGAACCCTTCCTGAAAGCAAGCGACATAGGTGACATAGTAACTGTTTTCTACCCTGAGGTCCCAACTGGACTCAGTGTGGACAATGGAGCTTTACACTTCTATGCGGAAGCGGAGCATGGTCATCTCGACCACGTTTGGTTACCTGAAGACCTTGAGTCCAAATTTCATTATGTTCCTGAGAAATACGATTTAATCGTTTTCACAACGGATACTTGGCACAGGGCTAGGCCGTTTAGGGGCCAGCGTTTTTCTTTAGCTACAGACGTTAAACTAATAGAGGGATAATCGATGAAATTCTCCAATCCGCACACACAGACCCAAAACACATTGTCAGAGGCTGTCTTTGAACATTATACGGATAAAAAACAAGACCGTAACCTCGCCCAAGCCACTGATGGTTACGTTCATCACCACTTTGGTTTAGGACCTGTCGAGATAGACGTTGAAAAAGCGAGCCAGGATGAGATCACCGCAGAAATACAACGGATGGAGAATTCTGTAACCACACGAATGATCCAAAAACTGGGATATACCGGAGAGGTCAGTCACACGGTCGACCTTGGTTGCGGGCGTGCAGGTAGTATGTTGCGTATTTTGGACCACAATGAAAATTGTAAGGTAGCTGGAGTCAACCTGAACGTTTATCAATCTACATTCTGTAATGACCTCATTCGAGAAAGAGGGTTGTGTGAACGCGCGGAGGTTCGCCAGGCCAATTTCCTGAGTATCCCGTACCCTGATAACACTTTTACGCACGCCTATTGTTGCGAAGTTACCCAATACGCGTTAAATTTAAAACCGTTATTCGAAGAGGTATATCGCGTATTAGAATCGGGCGGTCGATATGTGATAGTGACTTGGAGTTATAATCCCGAAAAGAGCGAAGCTGAAATAAAAGAAATTGTTGAACCCATCAATGACCATTACGCTTCGACCATGCACTCCATTACTGACTATTGTGAAAACCTCAAACACGCAGGGTTTGATGTAATAGATGTGGAAGAACGCAGTGATGAACTGATACCTTATTGGGACATCAGGACACATTGGGACATGAAGAGTGGAATCGAAGACAGTTTCCTGAAAGGACACCGTGAGGGTACACTACAATACTTTTTCATTACAGCGGAGAAAAGATGACAATCTTCAATAAAGATTTTAATGTCGTCTATATACGCGTCGTTCAGGGGTGCAATTTAAATTGCACCCACTGTTTCACGATGGGGGACAGGGACCCAATAAAACTAACTGAACTCTCTCTTATTGAGCGATATCTGAAGGCCATTAAGAAAAACGTGGATCCCAATAAGATCACGTTTTATATACACGGTGGCGAAACGTTCCTGGCACCACTCCCGTACTTAAAAAGCGTTAATGACATCATTCGTAGAATCTTTAAGGGTAAACGATTTGACATTATCCCTCAAACGAATTTAACGTTCAAAGTTGGTCAAGAGTTCGTGGACTTTGTTCGCACCGAATATAACAACAATATCGGTGTCTCTTGGGACGCTGATATACGGTATATTCATAATCGACAGGAACAGCGTTTCTTCAAAAACGTTAAGTTTCTTTTATCGGAAGGTGTTCGCACTAATATATCGATCACTGTACAACGTCACTTACTCAAACACGACCCAATAGAAGTGGTTAACAAGTTTGAAGGTGTAGAGTCCATTGACTTCGAACTACTAACAACCTTCGATGAAAAAACACGGGACCTAAAAGTTAAAAATGACGAATGGTCTGTTTGGTATGACAAAGTTGTGGAGCATTATCAAACGCAGACAGTGTCTTGGTGTTTACCGCAGGTGGACCTTTTTGTAAAGAGTTTTACATCAGGTACCATTTTTGACTGTAAATGTAATTGTTGTGATAAAAGAACATTTACACTCAACCCTAATGGGACCGTGGGATTCTGTCCTGACAAAACCTACGTCGAGCCACTTTTCACTGTAGACGCGTTGGAGTCACGGTGGGAAGAAGTGGAGGAGAAAGCTATCGAAGTCGTAGTTAAAAAGATAGCTGATTCACATTTGAGTACTCTGTGTACAACGTGTGAACATTATGACTTCTGTGGCGGTAACTGTGAAAGTGACCTCTTCGATGACACTGGTGAATGCCCACTGTCCCGTAAAGTCCTGAGTCGTATAAAACGCAACACTAATACTTTTGAACGTTTGTATAAAGAAAAAGCCAAACTGAAACTTATTGAGTTGAGAGACGATTATGACCACTGAAGCGACAATCCGAAATGTAGCTGTTCCTCTACCTATTGAAACTATCAAAGAATACTTTAATGATAAAAGTATCTTCTTCCATGTAGATTATAGCGATTCCAAACTCAAGGACAAAATCTTTTTGACCTACTTGGGTAATCTCGATATTCCATGTGATGTTGTCTTAGGTGATGACATTTCTGACGAGTCCTTATTCACCCTGATTAAGGATTACATGGAGATTAAGAATATCTCGAAACTCCATACATTGAACATGGCTGTAGCACAGATCATGCTTAAGGCGAGCGGTGTTGACATAGAAGACGTTTTTGTCAACCCGGTACTTACAGATCACCAGATCAGCACATTCATCGAAGATAATAAAGATTTGGTGGAAAGATGGTTACACTTCATAGATTCGACGATGGTCTATCTTGTTTATATCTTTAAGGATCTGGATGACGAATTAGAGACACGGGAACAATTCGAAGTGGTGGATGACCCCAACTATGTCGGTCTCAATGTGGTGAATCTTTTCGATGTGGAAGGTTTTCTTGAATTATACTTCGCAGTGGATAGGCCCCTGAGGACTAGCTACTTCGTTCGACAGTTCGAGGAGTATATGTTTAAAGGGGAATCCTTGTTCCCGTATTACCATAAAGAAAATAATTTCTTTGTTGGTCTATTGGGTGGATTGATTAACGGTGACATACCCTTTGACCCGAATGATGTCTTCGGCGGTCAAGTGATGGAAGAGGCGGTAGACAATGGATAACTATCTAGCGTCTGGTAATTTGACAGATTCAACCAACTTCTATTTCAACCTCTCGTTTGAGTTGTTGAGTGGTTGTCAGTTCAGTTGTAAGGGTTGTCACGTAAATAAAAATGCGGAAGCTCCTTTTACCGATGAGATGTATTTTCGTTTAAAGCGTCTAATGGAATCCGTATCCGAAGACAGTTACAAACCGTTTATCGCTTTTATTAACCCGACCGATTTCCTTTCCGCTGACAATACTGTTACAGCCTTGTCGGATAAGCGCGTTGTAGAGATACTGAGACATTTTAAACGCCTCTCGTTTCAGACGACCTACCTGAACATTGAAAGGGTCGTTGAAATTGGGAAAGTGTTGCGGGAACACTATTCGGACATGGAGCTGGAAATTAATATTCTCATAGAACCTGACAAGATTGAGAATATCAAATACCTGAATACACTCCAACGCAACCAAAACATTGTCCACGAAGTCTTCGATTGGCCCCGACCCATACGTCGTTTTGGGATCATGAACGTCTTTGATTATGACTCAACTCGCATAGCGGAGTTACTCAAGGACTACGACCACATGCATAAATGTGTGGAGCATCTATTTGAAACGACTATTGATTTTAACTTCTCTCTTGGACGTAAGGACAACGACCTGAGTAATGAAGAGTTCTTATCAGCAGCCAACCGGATAAAAAACCTTTTCAACACGGCCATGGTGTCCCAGAACAAAGGTGATTACCTTAGGTTTTCATTCGGCAGGATCTCCGACTCATTAGTCGAAAGACAATACAATTGGAAAGGTGGCGACCTTTATTTCTCACCACTCCTTTATGAACGGTATGTTTCTTTCACAGAACCATTGAAAATAGAAACCCCTGAATGTACAGTTCAGGAGTTAGAGAAGTTCGAGGAAGAGGTTGTTTTATCCCAATACATGAATGTGGGAGATAAAGAAGAGTGTTCCGATTGCCCCCTTTTGGGCTCCTGTGTTGACCGAGGTATTTTACACCTTATGGACATTTATGACGTTAAGGAATGTCTGGTGTCAAGAGATGCAATGTTTGTTGTAAACACAATGGGTGCTCTACCACATGGATCTAGTTAATCATGCATATGCGTCTGACCGTGAACTGGTGCAAACGCTACTTTCTTCCGGGGACTTTTTCCCCGGTTTTTACCGTTTCACAATGGGAGACCGTAATTACGAGAAAGGTCAATTGACGCCGTCTGGGCTGGTTGGTGTGTTTCTTGGGGGACACACCTTTAATAGGGATCGTTGGACAGCGTTTACTAGACAACGACACAAGACCGCGAACATACGCAGTGCTGAACGCTCCGATATGGCCATATACGAGCTTTTGGATGTAGCCTATTACGAATGGATGGTGGAAGCTAAAAGCTACGACATAGCCGTTATAGAGATCGATAACGGTCCGGACGAGATAGCGTTGGACACCACCTACTTTTTAATGGGGTCATTTATACGGTTTACAGACACACATGTTCTAGTCAGTTATGACCTCTTGAGGGGAGAATGGTTGGATGCCTACGAATACCCCTTTGATGAAGCCAAGGCGTTTATAAAGCAAATATATGGCGCGTCTACCAAAGATTTCTTTTTGCCATCGGATTGTGTAGCAACCCTTGAATTCGACGGGAGCGATATTGGTGAATTGAGAATGTCGGATGAAACGGTGGCTCGGGTCTTGACGATTCATCACAACTCAGTCATTATAGCGTCCAACCGTGACGCTTCTGCTCATTTACCGATACGGTGGGCTAAAGATATTCTACTAACCAACGTGGTTGACTATGATCAGAACTAGACCAGACTTTCTATCCTGCACGATCACGGGTGTAACAGATTCAGGTATCGCCCAGATAGAAAGGGCACCTTTTAAAAAAGCTCTCTTCCCGATATCAGCACTAATCTTCTACGAACACGGTGGTGAACTTTATTACCCTCATTCTTTAGAGTTTCGGTTAATCGATAACAACATCCTTTATTTAATCGAAGAGTTAAAGATTGGGGGCACAAGTGAGATGATAAAAGTGCTGGAATCCTCTATGGAAAAGGAGGAAAAGTGGTCAAATGTTTTTGAGATTTATTGTGTTCATCTTAAAAACAAACCACGACATATGCAAAGGATCACCACTGACTTTAAACTCGACTATGTGACTAAGGACATATATGAGTAGTTACTTGACTGGTGTATTAAAGGATAAGTTGAATGACTCCACTGAGATAGAAATTCATCTATTTGAGTTTTGTAATTTAAGTTGTGCTTTTTGTGGACAAGATCACGACTCTCGTGTGGGTATGTCTAGGCGGGAAATACACGAAAAAGCCAGACGCGTTATTGAATTTATGGCTTCAAGCGATAAAACCTCCCACATTGTTAATATCATGGGGGGTGAAGTTTTCAATGACGAAGTTCCTGATTCCTTGTTTGATTATTACAACGAGTTCTACCAGCTAGTAAATGACTGGGTTAAGGAACAGTCCCAAAGTGTCAGGTTTAATTGGGTGACCAACCTAATATACCAGAACGCTGAACGTGTACTAAGATTGTTGGAAGGTAAGAATAATTGTTTTATCTCTACTTCATACGACTTCGCGGGGAGAGGACTTAATCTCGTCAAGGCCTCTCTTTTCGAACGAAATCTTGCACTGTTCTCAGATAAGATAACCGTAATAGGGTTTGTTTTGACTGCACCAGCTATACGCAAAATCTTAACAAAGGAAGATCCTTATTTTTTAGAACTCTATAAGAAGTACCCTTTATATTTCGATTATTACGTCCCGGAACTTTCTGCCGATAAGATGATGCCAACCGAACAACAGATGTTAGATGTTTTCCTATATATAGCGGAACACTATCCTAAGGTGGAACCCATCAGTGATCTTCTTGAAAACGAGCGGAACCAGATGACCTGTTATTCACTTAACAAACTCACATTGCTCCCTAATAACCGTGAAGTTAAGTGTAGATATATTGATTATGAAGTTAACGATTTCGAAAGTCCTATCGATTATCTTAGCAATGAAAACATAATAGAAGCTCACTTGGACCGTGCCGGGTGTTTATCTTGCCCTTGGTTTGATCGCTGCATGATGCGATGTTTTGTTCAGGCGGATTGGTCTGGATTAGTTCGGTTGGAAAAATGTCTTTTTAAAACTTTTTTTGAAGTGTGTTCGAAGAAAGATTTACTTTCGCACTAGGGAGGAACCGCTCAGTGGACCTTATCATCAAACCCACCGTTCGTTGTAATTTCAAATGTACTTTTTGCTCAAGTACAGAAATATCAGATTCGGATAAAGATATCCTGGATCTAGATACCATTTTCAAATTCCTAAAGCGTTTCCCGGATACCGAGACGATCATTGTAAATGGTGGAGACCCTTTGATGATGTCACCGGATTACTACTGGTCCATTATCAACTACCTAGAAGAAAACGGTCTGAGTACTACACTTTCTTTTACGAGCAACCTCTGGGCTTTTTACAAACGACCCGACATTTGGGGACCCTTATTTAAACATCCCAGAATGGGCGTTACAACGAGTTTCCAATATGGTGGTGAGAGATTAAAGGGTGATGGTAAAGAATTCACTGAGGAAGAGTTCTGGAGTGTTTCAGATCTAATGTTGGACGTTGTGGGGTATCGTCCTGATTTTATTGCGGTCATAACCGAACAAAATTGTGACACCACCATTAAGACCGTTGAGTTGGCCAAAGCGATGGGGGTAGAGTGTAAAGTTAATTATGCCATGGGGTCAGGGGAACCGATCGTTAAAAATGGCGTGGCGATGGGTAACAAGGATAAGCCTTATCTTCTTTCTAACATCTACGAAAAATATTTGGAGATACATGAAAAGGGGTTGACCCAGTGGGAATACAACACTAAACAGTTGATAGATAAGCTTCAACAGAAAACCACGACTTGCCCACTGAATAACCAGTGTGACTCGGGTATACGTAACCTACAACCTTCTGGCCGTTATTACTCATGTGGTGCCTTTGGGGACGATGATCTATACCGGATAGATTTTGATCGTGAAATGGAAGGTGAGTTTTTTCGACCCTTACAAACGGTCGAATTGGTATCCATGAAAACGTCTTGCTTCGAGTGTCCAATGTTTTCTATATGTAATGGTTGCTCGAAAACAATACATGAGTACAAAAAACTAGGGCTGGTTGAACAACACTGTAAAAAAATGAAAGTGTTAGCGCCCAGGTTAATAAAGGCTGCGGGTATGGAAGGGCGACTACAGCCAACTCCGTATAAAGATGAAAGTACCACCATCCCCTTAATGGATATTATGGGTCATTAAAGAAGGATTCTCCGAAAATGAAAAAAGAGATCACGTTATCCATAAACCCTTCGTATTACTGTAACCTAAGGTGTGAGTTTTGCTATCTTACCGAACAGCAACTGGGCGACAAAACCCGTCTACGTTTGGAACGACTCAATGAAATCCTTAATGAAGTATCGCAACACTACACTATAAAAATGGTGGACCTTTATGGCGGTGAACCCTTAATGTTACCTAGGGATTACCTTATGAAGCTCAAGTGGTTACTTTTTAGTAAGGGTATACACGACATCAACGTGGTCACTAATCTGACTGTCGATTCCCCCTTCTTAAATGATCCAGACTTATACATAACAGTAAGTTATGATTTTGACAGTCGAGAAAGGTACGAAGAGGTTTTCGAAAGAATGCTGTTTCTGGAAAACCCCTTTTCAATTTTAATGTTGGCTGAACCTAAATTACTCTTTCGAGATACCACCAGCATTATTAAACAGTTCAATTTGTTGGCTAAACTCGATAGTCTGGAAATAAAACCTTATAGCACCAACCAATCGAATACCCTGCCCGTTAAAGACAAAGACTTCGAACGCCTAATACAGCGATTCATCGATGACCCCACCGATAAAAAATTCCAGTTTATCAATGAAGACAATATTGAAAGTAGTCTACGTGGTGAAAGGAATGCATTTTCAAATGACCATTTGTATATAACGCCCAACGGTAGTTTAGCGGTCTTGGAATTTGATGAGGATGACAAAGAATTTTTCTTAGAGCTACCAGATATACAGGCTTACTGGGCCTGGTGCGAAAAAGAAGAACGTCGTGTTCGAGAAAATGAATTTTGTTCTAAGTGTGAATATCTGGGTACCTGCTTGACGGAACACTTCAGGGAGGTCCGATCATTAGAAGAAGGCTGTAACGGGTTTAAAGGTTTATTGGATCGGTATAACTGAATTAAGGCGGTTAGATTATGTACCCATGGAAATTAAACCAGCAGCTTTACCATCAGCTAGTCACTGAACATGAAGACGCAATGGAAAATTTCAACATACGTCTTGATACGGAAGTGGTTGAGAACGCCTTGCGCTACTTTAAAGAACAAAGTGACGTAGCGGTGTACCCTTCTAAGAGTTATGCAATAGGTATCATTTACGCCACGTTCCTGTCCGAATGGTTTGGGGCTGACTTCTATGATGTTCTGGATGACCCTGACCTCTTCCTAGGAATGGATGAACATTTTAAGCCTTACCGAGATGACAAAACCACCTATGATGCAATAATAGAAGGTTTAAAGAGTGTGCCCGATTGGCGAAATGGTGGGTGGGCCCCTAAGAGCTTTAGATATTGTTACCTCGAATGTACAGAGGATGGTATAGAGGAAGTCACGAAAGAACTCTATACACTCTAACTCTGGAAGGTTTAACAATGAGTGATTTAAACTACTTAGGTTTAATGTTTGATACCCATTTTATAAACTACGTTGACTTATCTGAAAAGGTGGGCCTTGCTTCTTTTAATGGAACATTAAAAGAAAAGGGTTGGTTACACTTCAGACAAAATGGAAAGAGTCTGTACCTAGCCAGTCGACCGGTGGTGTGGGGCGTCTCTTGGGAGACGTTAAGCGATTTGGGTTTGATATCAGGTTTGAAAACCATCGATATAGACGGTAAGCTTTTTAAGGTAAGATTACCCAAAGGGACCTCAACCCCGCATACGTCCACCAGGGGCGGATTTGAGTTACCAGTTACCATTGGTTCAGAATGGGACACTCTCTTCTCTTTAGTTCATTCTGGCGAACACACAGATGACATAGGAGCTAAGTTATCCACTATAAGTTATAGTGGTAATTTAGGTGACAGGCGTTTAATGACTCATCGGGATCACGGGTATGGTTCTAGGTCCTGGTGTCAAGAACTCGTTAAGGGTAAAGCTGTTGCCGTACAAAGAGGGTATATGGGTGTACACTACCTAGTAACAATGGCTACGGGTAACACGAGTATCGCTTCGGGATGGCGACCCATTATCGAAGAAGTGTGAGGAGAGATACAATGGAACGTCAGGTAATTAAAAATATACAGTCGGACCTTAAGGATTTAGGTTTCTACACATTAGAGGTAGATGGTTTTTGGGGGAGTGGTTCACAGGAGGCGTGGAATAGTCTTATTAATGATTATGAAAACCTACTGGCTACTGGTGTCAGAGTGGAGCCAGAACAAATTTTGCGCCGTGGCGACCGTGGTGATCACGTTGCCGAATTACAACGGGAACTTAAACGCGTAGGTCACAATCTAAAGGTAGACGGGGACTTTGGTCCCTCCACTGAACGCGCTGTTAAGCAGTTCCAGAAATTGGTTGGTATTGTTGTTGACGGCGTGGTGGGAGAAAAAACGTTCGCGGTACTCAAAGGACATGCTTACCCTGAATCTTTAACCCACAACGCAATGAAGCGTGCTGCCAATAAATTGGAAGTACCCATTGAGGCTATTATGGCGGTCAGTGAAGTGGAATCGCGCGGGCGCGGTTTCTTCACAAATGGTCTCCCTGCGATCCTTTTCGAGCGACACATCATGAGACGCCGTCTGGTGGCTTACACCGTTGATCCTACTCCTTACATGCAGAAGTTCCCAGACATAGTTAACTCGTCTCCTGGAGGCTATTTAGGGGGTCTAAAGGAGTATAGTCGTTTAGAGGAAGCTAAAAGTATTCACACCAGCGCAGCGTTAGAGTCCGCTAGTTGGGGTTGTTACCAAATCATGGGGTATCATTGGGAGCGTTTAGGTTATGAGTCAGTGGAAGAATTCGTTTATAGAATGAAATTGGATGAGAATGAACACTTAGAAGCATTCACCCGATTCATTTTAACGGACTCAGAATTACACAATGCACTGAAACGCCTAGATTGGGTAACATTCGCAAAACTGTATAACGGTCCTGCGTACGCTAAAAATCAGTACGACTTTAAAATGGCAAAGGCGTTTAAACGCTTAACGGAGGAATCAGTCAGTGTCTGATATCACCAACCTTTTTAATTCAGTCCCTAAAGAAGGTGCCGATTCTGTTTTACGGGAAGCTAAACGACACGAAGAGAGTCGTAACCGTGAGATAGAGCGTAAACATAACGTTCAAGTTTTGGCCACTGTCAATACTGGGTCTATTCGAACGTTGGATACTAAAGATAAGTTATAGTCTGGAGTGGGAAAAGAGTCTCCCTAGGGAGACTCCTTTTTTTTTACCTTAAACTATGAGTATACTCAAAAACCAATAAAGGTAATTTAAAATGTTTGAGAGAATGTTACTCTCCGGGACAGCCGGAGGGAAAGGAAAGAGTGAAGCTAGAAGTTTATTTAACCGACCCATTTTAGCCAGTGATGGGGGGGTGGACTGGTACGGGGAGGTTACAGCAGAGGAATTGATTTCCGGTAATGCTTTAGCCAGCCTGTTAGGGTTAACCGCAGGCACCGCTCAACACTCCGATGCAGGCTGGCTACACGTCGGGTTAGACGGCCAGGAGCTGTTAATCGCAAAGCGTCCTTTGCGTTATAGCCTGTCTTGGAACCACATTAACGCTGTGAACGCCGTGTACGGAAACCGTACCGTGGAGATTAATGGGCAATTGTATAAAGTCCGCCTCCCTAAAGGGGCGAACTCTGATCCCACGGTAGACGCGTACGGGTGGGACATTCCCTCCTCCCACGGGAGTGAATGGAACCGTATTTTCTATCGGTTAACCAACGACACGTACCTGGACGATCGGAATACGAAAGCGTCTGAAGAGCCCTTTACTCACTTAGCCCAGTATTCCGAAGCAGACTTAATTCTGGATTACCGTACTGGTAACGGTAGTTACAATTGGTGTCAAGAAACCGCAGGGAGTAGTAACCGCGTCCTTCGCGGTTACGCTGGTGTTTCTCTCCTGAATAGGGGTACTCCTTCGTATGTGTATTCGGGCAGCGGTTGGCGTCCCTTCCT
>CEGF01000237.1_pt1 | contig 34199 bp, 10 predicted proteins | sample 306341 | NCBI WGS metagenome assembly CEGF01 (sample SAMEA2755655, study PRJEB7226) | microbial mat metagenome | biome: microbial mat; feature: hypersaline; material: grass silage | place: USA | collected 2014-02-19 | depth 0 m
AATCCGACAGACTGCTAGGCCAAGCTCAACAGGAGCTATGAGTAATCGACAGACAGGGGTACAGGGTGAACGGCGACCAAACCATTGATCAAGCCAAACAGGCTCGCGTTATTAACGTTCGGCTGGCTAACACCGCCCGAGCCTCGTTGTATCAATATGTGGAGCCAGAAGACAAGGTTTCTGTTGGCCTGGTGTCGCCTCAGTCACTGACCGTTGAGGGTAACGACCATGCCCGCCGGTTGGTGTTTTCTGTCGAGTGCTATGTGTACCCGCAACAAGGCAGGGCGTTACGCATACAGGGTGAATTGACCAGCGATGGCTGGGTGCCGCGAGGGCCGCTGCCACCGGTCGGACGTATGTGTGCTGAACTTGTCCCGACCCATAACGATGATTCAGAGGCCGAGCTTGCGTATATGTTTACGCTTTTGAAGGCCCCAGAGACTGTAGATATCCGGTTGCCGTGGAAACGTTTTTTGACACCGGGTGATCCAGACCAGCCACCGGTATCTGACGCAACCGATACATTTGAGACGGCCTTGCAGCAGTCGCTGGGGCGCTGGTTGGCGACCCGGTTTAGGGCTGATACACCCGAAGCGGCAGTGAAGTTGGCGTGTGAAGGCAGTTTGGGCCAGTTTGGTCCGGTTGAATCCAGAGTGTTACCTCGCACAGGGCAGGCTGACCTGGCTGTCGATGTCACGCTGTTAAGCAAAGTGAGTGGGCAATCAGAACAGGACAGCGGCAGTGGCATGCCGGCTCTGAGTCTTGCGCTGTATGGTGAGCGGTTTGGGTACTGGTTGTTGCATCGGCACCTTGAGCAACCTTTGAAATCGGCGGGCAAAGAGGCGGGCTCAGTGCCAGTGCGTGTCACCGATCAGGTCATCATCGCCGACAGTACTGAAAGCCTGATAGAGCAAGCGGGCTTGACGGACCCAGAAAAGCGCGTGTTTCAGCTGGCAGGTATTTTGCCGCCTGCAACCTTGTGGCCGGCTTCCGGCAGCTCGCATGACGAATCGCTGGCGCACAGCGATGTGGATGGTGCGGAGTGCGCTATTTCAACGGCAATCAGTCTTGCAACTGTACCTGATCGGCCGCGCCGACACCTTCAGTCCATTGTGGCCATGGTCCAGAAAGGTGCACTTGATCCCACGGATGTCGATCTATTGTGGCGAACGGCACGTCAGCTGGCACGGGCAAAACGATAGCCTCATCATCTGCAATCGTCATAATTCCATCATTCGATTGTCAACTCTGTAGTGAACCATGACCCTTTACATCACGAATCCAGTGAAGGGGTTTTTATGGCCAATTACACTCTGCAAATCCTGCATGCGTCCGATATGGAAGGTGGCGGCGGTGACCTGCTGAATGCACCTGCGTTCGTTTCAATTGTTGATCATCTTGAAGACCAATCTGCCAACTCGCTGTTCCTCTCCAGTGGTGACCTGGTTTTGCCGGGGCCGTTTATGGCGGCTGCCGGGGACTCGCTGCTGCGCAGTGCGATCCAGCGTGCCAACGAAGAGTGGTTGGGGCTGGCCCCCGGTACACTGAGTGACGTGCGTGAGGGCGCAGGACGGGTCGATTTGACCCTGGCAAACCTGTTGGGTGCCGATGCCATTACCTTGGGCAATCATGAGTTTGATCAGGGTACAAGCGCACTGGCTGATCTGCTCCGGGCTGACATTCGGGGTGATGACCTTGGTAGCGTTCGCTGGCTGGGCAGCCAATTCCCCTATTTGAGTGCCAACCTGGACTTTTCGGCAGACAGCGCGCTGGCGGGCCAATACACCGATGAGATCCTGCAGAGCACGGATTTCGCAATGGACCTGGAGTCGCTGACATTTGCGGCAGGCAGTGCACGAATCGCCCCGGCCACCATTGTTGAAGAAGGTGGCGAGCGTATCGGTATCATCGGTGCGACCACCCAGATACTGGAAAGCATTTCCAGCACCGGCGGCGTTGATGTTGTTGGTACCGACAGCAATGATATGGCTCTGCTGGCGCAACAGCTACAAGTGTATATTGATGCCCTTGAGGCACAGGGTGTTAACAAGATCATCCTCATGACTCACCTGCAGCAGATACAGCTGGAAGAGCAGCTGGTGGGCCTGCTTGATGGGGTGGACATCGTCATGGCGGGCGGCTCCAATGCGCTCTTGCTGGATGATGGAGATGCCCTGTATCCCGGCTCAGGGGCAACACCATACGATGCCTACCCGATCCTGACCCAGGACGCCGCCGGTAATGATGTGGTACTGATTAACACCGATGGCGGCTGGCGCTATGTAGGTCAGTTGCAGGTCGAGTTTGACGAGCAGGGGCGTATCGTCACCGAATCGATAACAGATGCCAATTCAACGGTATACACCGCGACTGATGAGACCGCCAGTGCACTTTGGGGTAGCCTGGATGCGGCCTATGCTGAGGGCTCCAAGGGGGCGATTGCTCAGGCTCTTGTGGGGTCTGTGGCTGATCTGGTCTCGGCAAAGGATGGCATCATCTACGGCAAGACAGACGTCTACCTGCAAGGTGAACGTGCCTTTGTGCGCACCGAAGAGACAAACCTGGGCAACCTCACCGCTGATGCGAATCTGTGGTACGCCCGTCAGGTCGATGAGACGGTGACAGTATCGATCAAAAATGGTGGCGGTATCCGTGAGCCGATCGGAACAACCTTTGCGGTTGGCTCTGAAGGGGAATACGAACTGCTGCCGCCGCAGGCCAATGATGTTGCGGGTAAGGCCGAGGGAGAAATATCCCAGCTGGATATTGAGTCGTCTCTGCGTTTCAATAACGCGCTTTCCATTCTCACTCTCACCCGTGGCCAGCTCGTAGAGGTGCTGGAGCATGCAGTTGCGGCATCGGCGGAAGGAGCCACACCGGGCCAGTTTGCTCAGGTGTCGGGCGTGAATTTCAGCTTTGACTGGAATCAGCCTGCCGGTGCGCGCATTGTCAGTGCGGCCATTACCGATGAAGCCGGTGTAGTACTGGACCGGCTTGTGGAAAATGGCCGCTTCATTGGCGATACCGACGCGCATGTGCGTGTTGTGACCCTCAGCTTCCTGGCTGACGGTGGCGACGCTTACCCATTCGCTCGTTTCCTGACCGAAAATGGAACCGTCGATGAGCGTATCGACCTTAGCGAAGCAGGGCTTGAAGAGGGAACGGCTACCGCCGTCGCCCCGGGTACGGAACAGGATGCGTTCGCTGAGTACCTGCAGGCCCAATATGCTGAAAACGCTTACGGTGCAGCTGACACAGCCAAGGGGGATGACACTCGAATTCAGAACCTGGCCTACCGTGAAGACAGTGTGTTGTCATCCATGAAGAGCACGTGGGAAGAGGCGCTGGATGCTCAGATTCTGAAAGCCACGTTGGCCGCAACGTTTGACTCGGGTGTGGGTGAGGCCGGGTCAGAAGTCGTGACGGTTGCGGGCGGTAAGCTGTATTCAACCAACGGCGCGCTCGGTCGAATCGATATTTATGATGCGGCCAGTGGCGAACACCTGAATGCACTTGATTTGACGGGCATTGACGGTTTCGATGGTGTCACCTCGGTGGCGGTAGCCAACGGCATCGTTGCAGCGGCCATTGACAGTGCCGGTGGCGCTAACGGCACCATTGCGCTGTTCTCGGTGGCAACTGGAGAGTTGCTCAATACCGTGAATGCAGGCGGGGTTCTGCCTGACATGCTCAGGTTCACGGCCGACGGTCAAAAGCTGCTGGTTGCGATTGAAGGTGAGCCGGTATCGGCCGAATTTGACCCGGCTGGTGGGGTTAGCCTGATCGATTTCTCTGCAGGTGTAGAAAGCGCTTCAGTTCAGTTTGTGGGTTTTGAAGCCTTTGATGGACAGGAAGATGCATTGCGCGAGCAAGGTATACGCCTGTTCCCTGGCAAGGCCCCATCAGTCGACTTTGAGCCGGAATACATTGCACTCAGCCCTGATGGCATGCAGGCGTTTGTTACACTGCAAGAAGCCAACACGGTGGCTGTGCTGGACCTGGCCAGTGCAACGTTTACGGATCTGTTACCGCTGGGTACAACCGACCATAGCCTGACCGGTAATGGGCTGGATGCCTCTGATCGTGACAATGCCATCAATATCCAGAACTGGCCGGTGTTTGGCCTGCGGATGCCGGATGCAATTGCCAGCGCCGAAATTGGCGGTATTACGTATTTCGCCACGGCTAACGAAGGTGATGCCCGTGACGCAGATGTCCGTATCAAAAACCTGACGCTGGATGCCACTGCATTTCCCAATGCGGCTGATCTTCAGGCCGATAGCCAACTGGGACGGTTGCAGGTGTCGGGTATCGACGGTGACATCGACGGTGATGGGGACAACGACCAGCTGTTTGCTTATGGTTCGCGCTCCTTCACACTGTACGACGCCGAAGGTAATGAAGTGTTCGACAGTGGTGATCAGTTCGAACGGATTCTTGCCGAGATTCGACCCGAGCTGTTCAATCACGATGCGGGAGAGCTGGAAGGCCGCTCTGACAATAAAGGGCCAGAGCCGGAAGCGATCGCACTGGGAACAATTGGTGAAGACACCTACGCCTTTATTGGGCTGGAGCGCGACAACGGCATAATGGTCTACAACATCAGTCAGCCGGCTCAGTCGGAGTTTATCGGTTATATTGATGCTGAAGCCTGGGGGCATGTGTCACCAGAGGTGATCACGTTCATTCCCGCCAGTGACTCTTCCACCGGCAAACCGCAGCTGGCAGTGGCGTTTGAAGGGTCCGGTACTGCTGCGTTGATTGATCTTGATCAGCTGGGCAGCGCCGACCACCGCTTGGTATTCGGTACCGATACCGAGGTTGCGCTTGTGGAAAGTGTCTATCGCGGATTGCTGGGGCGCGAAAGTGAAGCGGCCGGTGCGGGCTACTGGGTTGAACAGCTGGAACAGGGCATGAGCGAACAGGACATGATCGCCAGTGTGATGGCCAGTGCTGAGTTCAACGCCCGTGGGCTTGGCAGCGATGCTCAATTCATTGAGGCGCTGTACACCGATCTGTTGGGGCGCGAGTATGATCAAGGCGGACTGGACTACTGGGGCAGTTTGTTGAATGGCAACGCACAGCGCCAGGATGTGGTGCTGGGCTTCTTCGTGAGTGAAGAGCATCAGCTCAACCTGCTCGGTATTATGGCAGAGGGGGTTGATTACCTGGTCGGGTAACGGTTCTGCACCATCAGGCAGGTGGCGACCCTGGGGTCGTCTCCTGCCATCTCGCTATGCAGTGGCACACAGCGGTGCCTGAGTGGTCTGTTTCAGTGCTATCAGAAGGGTTCGAACGTAATGCCATTGGCGATCAGTTCGATCACATTGGCCTGGTTTTCGGGCGACTCGGAAAACCCCACCATGACGACGTTCCAGGTAAAAACAGGGTTGTTGTTGATCTGGTCGATCCACCAGGCGTAGCCCTCTGGCTCAGGGTCGCGGCCCAGTACGTTATTATATAACTCGGTAATAAACTGGCCGTTGTCGGGCCGTCCATAGAGTGAGAAAAATTCCGGCGAAGCGATAAACAAAGAAGCGGCATCCTGAATTGTCATTCCGTTTTCAAGATGGGCTATCCAAAACCCCATACCACCTAAGTCGGGCTCACGATCAAATGCCGCCTGATACAACCGGTAGGCCTGACCCGGGATACCTTCAAAGTCAAACGCGATCGCCAAGTCATTGAAGTAGAGGCGCTCTATGTTTTCAACATAATCCATACCGTCGCGTCCGAGTACGCTGTCCTCGATGATCAGCCCCGCTTCACTGCCGACCACCGGGTTGTCGGTATAGCGCCCAAACGCCGTGCCGTCCCGGGTGATGCGGTATTCTGACAGGTTGCCTTGATAGCGGGCAATATCGAACCCTGCACCACCATCAAGATAGTCCTGGCCATCACCTCCCTGCAGAATGTCGTTACCGGCATAACCGAGCAGGATGTCATCTTGAGCGCTGCCGATAAGGGTGTCATCTGCACTCAGTAATGTCATCCATTCAGTCAGCAAAATGTCTTGAATGTTCCGGTTGACGTCATCAAACAGAATGCGGTCATACCCGGTCAGGTTGTTGATGTAATCCAACTCAATAAAGTGATCAACCGTTCCGGCCAGAGAGAACCAGTCCTGGTTGTCGTTGGCTATAAACTCACCGTAAAAAACATAGTAAAAATCGCGTCCGCCCTTGTTGGTAACAACGACTCGATTCGAGCTGATCTCCCAGGTTTTGGCCTCGAAATAGGCCGCGCGCTCATCACTGGGACCAAACAGCAAGTACCCGTCTGCAGTATTCAAGCGCCGCTCTTCGGAGCGGAAATCGGCTGTTATCTTCATGCAGTAGTGCTCGCAATCAGTTGATTCAGTGCCATTAACAGGCGTTGTGTGCTGGCATCCATACTGTGCCGTTGCCGCCCAGCAATATGCGCCTGCTCACACAGGGTTGTATACCAGGCAGCGTCATCGAAATGGCGGGCAATTAAATCACATATTCTGTTCAGCGTGTTTTGGTCAGGCAGTTTGTTATAGGGTGCCTGATGCAGGCTGCTGGGCAGGCGCAACAGGTGATGCCATTGTGCCATCTCATGGAAGGTGGTGTCCTTGCGTTGAGTGCCGCCCGTGACCAGCAGCTGGTGCTGCAAAGGGCCATCAACCAGCTTGACTGTCTTGCCCCGGTTTTTTTTCACCTCCGCCCACGCGCTTCCCAGACCGGCTACACCTTGCGGCGCATCAAACTGCGTGGTGCCCAGGATTTGAATCTCATAGCCACGGGCCTGCAGGCACAACAGCATCTGACGCGCGCTCATGGCTGCTCCGCTTGTCGTATCAAGCAGGCACGCGTGATTGGCCCATAGCAGGCGGGGTTTTTCAGCAGGCGTTTGAGGTTCGCTCATTGATCAAGTCCTTTGAAACTTGGTGCGGTAAAACAGAGCTTTCGGTCTTGGCATTGGGTTAAAACAAGAGTGTATCCAATGTCTTGCCGTGGGCCAAAGGGATATTCAGCGAGTGTGGCTGGAATTTCAATCAGCACCGCATTCATACAACGTTCATCAAAACCTGTTGTGATCTGGAGCAACGTTTGTTTGATACGTTGGTAGCTAAGCTGCTTGAAACGACTGTTTTTTTACTTGATTAGACCTCAAAAATTATTCAAGATGGGATCACCTGTCGGATTAGGTAGTACCGAACAATAAAAACATTGAGGGCCCGAGCCCTGTGATCATTGTCACTTGAAGGAGCAAGTAGTTGACAGCGACACCCCTGGTGCCAGCTGCTCTTGAGTTTTTCAAGAGCCCTGGCTGTCTTGGTTTTTCAAAAAAAGAGCGGCTAACTCATCCGCTCAAGCTGCTGTGTTCGTCTTGTGGGCGAATACGGTCTTCTGCTGCTTGCGCTTCATACCCCCGGAATGAGCCCTTACATTCCGCAATCTCTAACAACACTTCCGTTATTCTCGACTGCACTGCTGCCGGCCTTTGCGCCAGGCTCGGTGTGGTTGCATTGATCATTCGTGGCCGATCTCATTGGCCAACTGGATTTCTAAATTATTCTTGAAGAGGCTTTTAAGATGGACCTGACTGCAACCGAGAAACTGGTTCACCAAATGTACATTGCTTACTACCAGCGCCCTGCAGATCCTCAGGGGTTGCATTACTGGGTAGAGCAATTGGAAAAATACAATGACTGGACAGTCGTATCGGCTGCGTTCGGCTCCCCAGAAAACCTCGAGAATCAAGGACTCTATGGTGGTAAATCCCGCCAGGAAGTTATTGCTGAAATCTATCAGTCGGCCTTTAACCGTGCGGCGGTTCAGGAAGAGATTGACTACTGGGCGAGCAGTGAGCACAGCCTGACCGACCTGGCGTTTGCGATTGTGAACGGTGCGCAGAATGATGACCTTGCAACCATCAATGCCAAGCTTGCATTTTCCGCAGAGCTGGTCGATATCGTCGATCCTCAGGGTAATGGTGTGCCGGCTGAATATGCCATGCCTTTTGCTTTTGACGTCATCGGTTTGCTGAAAAATGTCGACAAGAACGACAACGTCGACACTCAGTATGTTCTTGATGCAATTGCAACGGATGAAGTGCCTCTTCCTACTCCTGAAGTGTTTACTGTTCGTGAAAACTTCGATCAGTCCACCACTGACGCCATCACGACTGAGATTGATCCGATCATTACGCGGGTGACCTACTGGGGTGAAAGTGGCCAATCAGAAGGGGAGTCAGCCGGTGTTCCGGTTGCGGACCTGATTGCGTTGGTTGAATCCTACCTCGGCTTGACGGTTGTGCCGGAATCCGCCGTAGACAGCACAAACGACATTGTCGATATCACGCTGCAGCCTGTTGAGGGTGCCGCAGGCACCGAAGGCGAAGAGGCAGGGGCTGAGCCGACGGGTGATGAAGTTGTAAGCTACGAGTTCGTTGTCACCTTCGCTGACGGTACTCAAAATACCAATATCGTTGACCTGCGGGCGCAGGAGTTTGAGTTTATTTCCGAGCTGCTGTTCGATGAAAACGGCGATTCACGCCTGTTTGAGGTTGAACTGAAAAGCTGGCCCCAGATTATCCTGCGTGACCAGTCAGGTGAGCCGGTATTGGATGCCAATGGAAATCCGGTTCTGATCGACCTCAAGTCCTACACCGCTGATGGCATTACCAGTGTCAGTAAAGTGCCGCTGGTACTGACAACCGTACAGAATAACGGCAGTACTGACCAGGAAGGTGTTACCTCTGCAGCGGTTGATAACCGCATTCTCGTTGACCGCCTGGAATTGCTGCATGATGCGACCATAGATGGTGGTGAAGGCAGCCGTAATACCCTCGAAGTTGACGCGAAAGGCGCCTATGCCCGTCCGAATCTGGTTGAAAACGTACAGCTGGTTCAGATCCAGAACCTGCCGAATATCTATGGCGCAGACAATGTGAATGACCCGGTTCGCACCGATGCCGGCAGCGACACCCCCAGTGTGATTGATCTGACCCGTGTACTGGATATCGAGCAACTGGTCATTACAGAGGGGTATGACAACGGCACTGATCTGGGCGACCTGTTTGTGCTGGGCGTTCGTAACGGCGCGTTGCTGACCCTGGAAGGTAGCTTCACCGAGGCAGTGACGGTGCACTACGGTGAGGGTATCTCTCCCGAAGGTCTGAATCTGCAACTGAATCTGGGCGATACACACAACGAAAACTTTGATCTAAAGGTTTCCCACAACAGCGCAACCCTGAATGTGGAAGCTGTGGGTGCAGAAAACTGGATTCACGATGCGGATCTGGGCGGGCAGCTGCGTTTCCTTAACGTCACGGGCGAAGGCTCGCTGACCATCGAGGGTAATATCGCTCAGTCCTTCATCGATACACGCCCGGCTACCATCGATGCAACCCAGGCCGGTGGCGGTGTGGATTTGACCTTCGACGGCCAGCCCGTTGTGGTCTTTAACGGCAGTCAGGCGGGCGATGAATTTGCCGCCACCAATGCTGACCGCGTTACGATTACCGGTGGCAATGGCGCTAACCACTTTGTCACCGACGGCTCAGCCAATGTAGTGATCACCAGCGGTGAAGGCCACGATGTGATCTCCTCCACTGGTGGTGAAGAGGTGAGCATCGAGGCGGGTGCCGGCGATAATCAGATCGACACCACCGGCTCTGCGGAAGTTGAGATCACCGCGCTGGACGGCGATAACGAAGTTGTGGCGAACGGTGTAACCGATCTGTCCCTGACGCTTGGCAATGGCGACAACAGCGTCAATGCCGACAGCGCTCAGACCGTTAACATGCAGCTGGGCGATGGCGCCAACAGCATTAGCGCACTGGGCGCGCAGACGCTGGATATCACCCTCGGCGATGGCGGCAACACCCTGACCGCCAGTGGTGCGACCATCAATCTGGCCAGCGGTGCCGGTAACGATAATGTCACGCTGGCAGCGGCTGAAACCGAAGCGCTGCTGAACGTCAATCTGGGCAGTGGCAACGACCGCCTGACCCTGGGTAACGAAAGCGCTGGTGTTGTGGCACTGGACGAGTCCGTCATCAGTGGTGAAAACATCCGCCTGACGGTTGCCAACGATACTGACCTGTCGCGAGCTTCCCTTGAAGGCATCAGCAATGTTGTGCTCAAAGGTGAACTCACCCTGACCGCTGATCAGGCGGCTGCCCTGGGCGCCGATGCATTCAGCGTTTACCGTGAGTCATTCGGTGAAACCCAGAACTTGCACATCATCGTGACGGAAGACGTTGTGCTGAGCGAGCTGTTCGATATGAGCCAGCTTAGCGACAACGTGCGTCTGAATTTTGATCTGCGTAATGGGGCTGAGCTGACGCTGACCGCGCAGGAGCTGCATGAGCATGTCGCATGGCAGGGCATCGATTCCAGCGATGGGCTGAACGGCAGTGTTCAGATCACTAATGCCGGTGGAGCATTTGATCCGTTTGATGCGGGCCAGGATTATCAGGTGGTCGACGGTGGCTCCTTGACCGGCAACTTCGATGCCAGCACCGATGTCCACATCTCCTATGGTATCCCGGGCTACAACCGTCCGGAGCCACAGCCATCCACCGCCGTACTGACGATTGATTCTGACCTGGTGCCGGTGGTCGAAGATATTTATGACGGTATCGAAGACGGCACTCTCGAACATCTCGCCAAAACCCTCAAGATCACCGGTGGTCAGGACATCACCTTCGAAACCGCCATCGACCTGCACGACAGCGGCTACAGCGTCGACTTCGCCGATTTCCAGCATAATGTAATCGGCATGACCCTGGCCGATTTCCAGGACGTGCTGAAGGTTGAGGGTAATGGCGACGAAAGCCGCGAAGTCCGCATCGACGTCAAAGTCAGCGGGGAAGATGCGGTTGTCGGCGAAGCGGGCGGCCTGCACTCCAGTGGTGTTCAGACTTACATTGTCACTGACGTCAATGACGGTGACAGCTCTTACAGCGATCACGAAGAGGCCACCTTCCATTTCAGCGACAACTCTCAGGATCTGCACACACTGGGTCTGCAGGGTAACTTCAATGCCACGCTGAACCTGCTGCAGGTGCATTGGGGTGTCAGCCTGCTGCTCGAGGGTGATGGCAAGGTTTTCAACAACCTGCAGTCCGCCGGCCACCCCGCGTACTCCAACATTGGTACCGTTAATGTTGAGTATGCCTACGATGCAGCACCGGTGGTGATTGACATCAACAACCAGGGTGTGGCCACCGACCGTCCGCTGAACGTGGCGGCGCTGAATATCGCCAATGCCCGCAGTCTCACCTTCAACATCGAAGATGCCGATGCGGTAATCGGATCGATCAACAACGCAACGGATGCCGGTGAGTTTCTCGACGGCAAGTCCGATGAAATCCGTGAGCTTATCTTCGTCTCCGCCAACGATGTGACCGTCAAGGGGCGCATCTCTGTGGGCGAACTCGAAACCCTCAATGCTTCCGCCGTGGACGGTGATTTCACCCTGCAGCTGAGCGGTGAAAACGATCTGTCCGGTGTGGCTGTTACCGGCCTCGACGCCATTATGCTCACCGACAGCCAGACCGTGCTGACGATCAGCAATGAGCTACTGCAACAGATCGGTGAAGCAGCAGTAACTGGTCAGGGTACTCTGAATGTCATCATTGCTGACCAGCCGTTCGACTCCAGTGCACTGGACAGCGAGCTGACCGTAAACCTGGTATCTGAAGCAGGCGAGTGGACGCTGAATGGTGCCGCGGACCTGAGTGAGGTGGATCAGTTCACTGTGGGCGAAGGCTCTGTGCTGACCATGACGGCCGATCAGGCACTGCAGCTGGCTGATACGCCTGTTGTAAATGGTGGTGAAGGTGCACAGATCAACATCACTGGCGCCACTCAGGCACATGTGGATGCCGGGCTCGAAAGCCTGCTGACCACACTGGCTGCAGCGGGTCTGGAAGGGCGCCTTGGCCTGGCCGAAGACCTGACGCTGACCGCAACCACACTTAATGCCGCCGCGACCGGTGGCTTTACGCTGGTCGGCGAAGTTGCCGGCCTGCGTGTGGATGTGGTGATGGATGAAGCCAACGCTGAAGCGGGCGTCAATATGATCGGTACTGATCCGGTCAACGGCGTCCAGTCTGAAGGCGTGGCCGTCTTTGTCGTCACACAGCTTGATGCCAGCGCCGACGATATTCTCTACGTCTGCAACGATACCGAAGGGCTTGAGGTACTGGGTCTGCAGGGTAACGGTGGCGATAGCCTGACGGTCGGTGGCATCAAGCGTGGTGTGACCTTCCTGCTGGAAGGTGACGGTGCCGCAGACTGGAGCGAGGTTGAGAAAGAAGACCTCACGCCTGATTTCTCCAGCATTGGTGCGTTTAACGCCACCTACTTTACCCCGGGTGCCACGGCACAGGTTGAAATCAACAACCAGGGTGTTGAACTGGCTGGCGCGTCCGATGGCGGCGAGCGTGCCATCAAAGTGGATGGCATCACAATCAATAACGCCACCACGATCGCTATCAATGTGGCCGATGGCGACGCCATCATCAGCGGCCTGGACGGTGACAGCGTTGAAACGCTGAACCTGACCACAACTGAAGATCTGACCATCGAAGGCGTACTGCCGGAAACATTGAGCAGCATCGATGCCAGTGCAGTCACAGGTCTCTTCAGTGCAACCCTTGAAGCGATGGATGGGGCGTTCACCTTGACCACGGGCGCTGATGCCCAGGTGGCAATGAACGGCCTTGTCGCAGCGGCTGGCAGTACTATCGACGGCTCTGCGGGCTCGCTGACACTGACAGTCACCGATACGGATCTTTCCGCGGCAACCCTGAGCGGTGTTGATGCTGTTGCCATTACCGAAGGCAGCGAACTGACGCTGAGCGCCGACCAGGTGCTGGACGTTACCCCGGCTGCGATCAATGGCAGTGTTGCCGGTACCGGCAACGCCCACGAAGTGCTCAACGTGGTGGGGCTGTCTGATCAGCTCATCGACGTGAATGCACTGGGCACCGATGTGGTTCTGGGCACTGTGTCCTTGGCCTCCGGTACCTATACGCTGGACCCGACCACTGACCTGAGTGGCGCAACGGTGCTGATCCCGGCGGACGCCGAAGTGACCATGAGTGCCGATCAGTACATGGCGCTGGCCTCCATCGACGGCATCGCGCAGGGCGCGACACTGAACATCACCGGTCTGACCCAGGCCCATATTGATGCCGGCTTCAGCCTTGCGGGCGTCGACAGCGCGATCGGCTCTGTGGCGCTGGCGGAAGATGTCCGCCTGCTGACCTCCACCGATCTGAACGGCTTCTCCGTGGTGATGAGCGATGACCAGACGCTGGGTCTGGCCACTCGTGCCCAGGCCGATGGTCTTGCCGTCAGTGGTGGCAGCAACACCACACTGGTGTACATGTTCGCCTCCGGCTGGGATGCCGTTGACGATACCATCGACGGCTCCGGCTACGATGTTGACGAACTGCATCTGCTCAGCGCGCTGGTGTCCCAGCACGATGTGGAGTTGATCCAGAACCTCTCCGGCGATGTCACTGTGGTCGTATTCAATGACCCGAGCATGCTGGCGTTTGCCGAAGCGACCTACCGCAGTGTCGTGATCGAAACCGGCGTCAAAGTCGATGACTGGGTCGTGTTCAACGACTATCAGGTCGACCGCGAAGTGGCGGTGCTGGATCTGACCCTGCGCGGCGATGCCGGTATCGACGGCAACCTGCGCCTGACCACCGTCGTGCCGGAAGATCCGAACGATCCGGACAACGTCAACGACAGTCTGTACAACCATCTGCAGTCGCTGGTGATCACCTCCGAGGGCGAGCTGCCGAACCATATCAGCGGCGATATCGATCCGACCGTATCGGTCGCCAACACTGTTAATGGCGTGACCAATACCGAAAACAACCTGCTCAACGTGATCATCAATGCCACGGCTGACTTTACCGTAGGCGGCACAATCCGCTTCAACGCCATCGGCGATGATGTTGCAGGCACGAATGACGATGAAACCGCTGTTCTGAGCGTCAATGTGGCGGCTGGTCAGAGCGTGGTACTGAACGATCTGGATACCGATGATGAAGACGTCACCGGCCTCACCGTAAACCACACCGGCGATGGCGCGCTGACCTTCGGCCTGTCGACCGTTGCAACAGTCGATGCCGACGATCAGTTCACCATCAACGGCAGTGCCACGGGCACCACAACCATCGTTATCGACACCTGGAACGACGAAGCCGGTACCGCAGGCCCCGCGCTTGACCTGTCTGACGATACGCTGAGCAATGTGGATGCCATCGTACTGCAAGATCAGTCTGAACTGACGCTGAGCCATGCGCAAATTCAGGCGATGGGCGGCCTGGAGGCTATTACCACGGCCAGTCTGGGCGAATCCGCCACGCTGAATCTGGTAGCGCTGGGTACTAATCCGTTTGATGCCAGCACCGCCACCAACGGCATCGAACTAGCAACCGTAACCATCCTGGACAACAACGCCACCGTCACCCTGAACGCCGCCACCGATCTGACCGGTGTTGGCAGCCTGGTGGTGCCGGCCGGTACCACGCTGGAGCTGACAGCGGCTCAGTTCCAGCAGCTGCAGGGGGCGGGCACCATCACCGGTGCGGGCGCAGTCCATATCACGGATGTGACCCAGGCAGACCTCGAAGATGGCCTGGATCTTTCCCTGGTATCCGCCACCAACGGCACCATCACCTTTGCTGAAGATGTTCTGTTCGGGGTGGATGACGACCTGGCAGGCTTCACGCTGGAGCTGGCTGACGGCCAGATGGTCACCCTGTCCAGCCAGGCTCAGGCCGATGGACGTGAAGTAAATGGCACAGGTGCAACCTCGACCCTGGTGTTGGGCTTCGAAGTATTGGATACAGCTACACCGGATACCAAGCTGGATTCTTCTGGTTATGGCGTAACAGACTTGTATGTCATGGACCGTCTGGTTGAGTACTACAACGGCCAGAATCTTGAAACCCTGCTGCAGGATCTCTCCTCCACTGTAGATGTCACCATCTTTGACATCACGAATGCGCCGAGCGAGATCGCACCGGGCGCCATGACGACCGATCGCACCGTGATCATTCAGGCGGGTGCAACAGTCGATACCCAGATTGTCTTCAACGACCTGGACGACGATGTAGAAGTATCCACGCTTGATCTGACCCTCAAAGGTGGCTCCACCATTGATGGCAGTCTGGACCTGTCAACCGTCACGCCGGCACCCGGCACGGTGACACTGAATTACTTCCAGACCCTGACAATCCGCTCTGAGGGCGATAGCCCCAACCGCATTGTCGATGCGATTCACGCCAACGGCTCAACCGCTGGCTACGCAGAAAACAACCTGCGTGATGTCAATATCGTCGCCAGTCAGGACCTGACCATCGGCGAAATCGAATTCAGCTCGCTGCAGGATAACCGCACAGCCGAACTGAATGTCAGCGTCGAGAGCGGTGCAACCGTCACAATCGGTGATCTGGATACCGACGATGACGATATCGACGCACTGACCGTCAACCACACGGGTGATGGTGATTTGACAGTTGGCCTGTCGACTGTTGCAACAGTCGACGCGAGCGATCTGATTACCATCAACGGTAGTGCTACCGGTGAAACCACACTGGTCATCGATACCTATGACGAGGCCACTGGCACAGCCGGTGCGCCGTTCGACCTGTCCGACGATGTGCTGGTCAACGTGGATGCCATTGTGCTGACCGACGGCAGTGAGCTGACGCTGACCATGGCTCAGCTCAACAGCATCGGCGGCCTGCAAAACCTCACCGTTGAAAGCAACGGTGACAACGCCGCCGTCAACATCCTGGGGCTGGACAATCAGCCGTTCGATGCATCTGAAGCCACCGCCGGTATCGATATCGTCGATGTCACCATCGGTGGCAGCGGTAACACCGTTACACTGGACGCCACCACGGACCTGACCGGTATCGACCGTCTGATCGTCCCAGAAGGCAAGACGCTTAACCTCACGGCTGAGCAATACCAGCAGCTGGCCGGCAGCGGTACCATTGTCGGTCAGTCCGGCACCGGCTTCACCGTCAATATCACCGGCCTGACCCAGGCTGACGTAGATCTTGACGGCGGCTTCGATATCACCGGTATCGCTGCAGACAACATCACGCTGACACTGGCTGAGGATGTGAACCTCGATGACGCCAGCATGCTGGGTGATTTGAGCAAGCTGGAAGTCCTGTTGGCAGCTGGCCAGGAACTGGGCCTGGCCAATGCATCCCAGGCGAATGGTCTGGTGGTCATCGGGCCAGAAGCTACATTGACGTTCATGTTTGATGACGTAGTAAAAGGCTATGTCGATTTCATCGACGCGTCTCACTACGACCTGGAAACGTTGCAGGCGCTGAACACCTTTATTGATGGCCGCAACATTGAGCAGATCCTGCAGGATCTGGCCAGTGAAGTGACCCTGAGCCTCTACCATTCTGCTGAGGATCTTGGGTTCGTTAGTGCAACCACCCGCACCGTGGTGGTTCAGCAAGGAGTAACCATTCCGGACTTTGTCGTGGTCAATGATCTCGACGGCGATACCTCCGTGAAAGATCTCACTATTGAGCTTCAGGGTGGCGCTGAGATCGACGGCAATGTTTATCTTTCTACCGTTGAACCTGCGGAAGGGCTCATTCAGCAGTATTTCGAAACATTGACATTGCACTCTTCTGGGGATGTGGCTAACCACATTGACGGTGACATCACCGCCCAGCCGGGGCCCGACGCAGGGATGCTCGAGAATAATCTGACTGACGTTGTGATTCAGGCAGATCAAGCTCTGACCATTACTGGTGACATCGTCTTCAGTTCCGTTGATGCCGGCGATTTTCCTGCAGCAACGCTACAGCTCACCGGAGACTCAAACGTAACGATCCAGCAGCTCGATATTTCTGACGATGAACTTGATACGTTGACTATCGACCATCAAGGTACCGGCACCCTGACAGTAACAGGTGCATCGCCCGCGCTGTTTGACGGTGACGCAGATGGTGCCTACAGCACAGACACCACCGGCAACCTTGAAACGCTCAATATCAAGGGTACTGGTAATATCGAACTCGGCAATGACGAAGGTGGCTGGGGTATTACGGCCAGCGGCCTGTCCACTATCGATGCGTCAACTTTGAACGGCAACCTGAACCTGGGCGAAGTTCGCGATATCGACTCCAGCGACTTCACCTTCACTTCTGGTACCGGTGAAACCTACCTGAAACTGGTCGGTGACGTTCTAGATGCAGGTGCTGGCGATGCAGGCTGGACGTTTGATTTTGAAACGAACTCGGCATCCTCTGGCAGTGTTTTGGATCTGGGAGCGATGACGTGGAGCAGCGGTGATTTAACCGTTCACCTAGGTCATGATGCACGGTTGTTGATAAGCGAAGATACTGATCTGTCCAACATCAGCCTATCGTTAACGGGTGGCGTAGCAACGGGTCAGATAATTGTTGCAGATGGCACAACACTGACCCTGACAGCAGCGCAACTTAACGCAATCGCTGACGCAGGTTTGGATATCGTTGGTGAAAATGGTACTCAATCTACCGGGGTTGTTAACGTAGTTGAACTGGGTGGTGGTCAATATGACCTTAGCCCCGTCCAGTCGCAGATCGTTGGCACAGCGACCTTGGCTGAAAACGATGTCACTCTGCATTCTCTTACAGACCTCGGTGACTTCTCCATCACCCTTGACGCCCTGAGCGGCGACAACGATGACCTCTCGGGCCAGACCATCCGCTTCCAGACCGAAGCGCAGGCAGCCCGTGAAATCATTGTCAATGCGCCTGATGGCGACACCGATAACACCAATAGCAGTAACGTGGTGTGGTTGTTCGAAACGTTGATAGATTACAGCAATCCGGTGAATACCGATGACTATGCTGAAGGTCTTGGGCGTCTTTGGGTCACACAGAGCTTAATTCTTGCTGCCGGTGGTGATGTGGAGGACCTCTACACCTCATTGCCAGACAGCATTGTGCGCTCTGATTTCAGTGATGTAGAAGCGCTTGAAGTCCTGCTGCTCTCTTCCGAGGTGCATCGCACCATGGAGTTTGTCGCCTTCACAGACCTTAATCCGGATGATGATGGCAGCGGTCTGGTGATCAGTGACATCGACGATCTGGAACACGTAAAAACTCTGGAGCTGAACCTTGGCGGTGAAGTTAATTTGGGTGTCCTGACTATCGGTAATGAAACCGTTGGTACAGGTATCGACTTGGATGCGATCCGTTTTGAAACTCTGACAATTAACTCTCACCGTGCGCTGCACACCGATAGTCTCTTGGCGCCAGAAGTTCTGGTCAACAACAACAACGGTGTGGATGAAGCCGGTGAATATGAGCAGCCGGAAAACCACAACACTATCGACACCATTAGCGTCGATAGCGCCGGTACCCCAGTCTACTCCCTGCGCAATATCGTGCTCGATACTGGTGAAGTTTCCGTTGTTGGAGACGGCTCTCTGGGTGCGGGTGCCGATCTGCGCATCGATACCATAGTCTTCAACGCTGAAGGTGCCGACAAGTCCACCAACCTGACGGTCAACGGTGACAACACCGTAACCGTGGATGTGCTGGATCTCAGCGACGATTCGCTGTCCGATGTCGATGGCCATGTAACCTTCAATATCAGCGGTGACGGCAACCTCGTTGTCGATGACGTTTTCGGCAGCGCTTCGGGCCAGATCCTGCTGGGTAGCGACACAAACGCTACTTCTGCGGAGATCAATACGGACCTGAGCAACGATGCCAGCATCAAGGGCATTACGCTGGGTACCGGTGTTACCAGCTTTACCGTTAATAACACCGGTGCCGGTGAGCTGAATGTCACTGGCGGCAGCCCGGCATTGCAGGGCGAATCGCTCAAGAACCTGGTGATCAATGCCGAAAGTGGTGATATCACCGTAGGCGGTGCTGTACCAACTGGCATGATGGAGGGTGCATTTTACGGTATCAATACCGGCACCGTGGATGGCTCAACCCAATATCCATCTCTGAAATACTTGGAGACATCCGGTCAGCATGATGTCGTCGCCTACCTCGATGGCGTTGACGATGGCTTCACCTATAACCACGGCGCAGGCACTGACAGCCAGGTATGGCTGGATAACGTCTCGCTGGGCATGAATGAGTCCTGGATATTCAATCTTGATGGCGCTGATGCCGGCAATGGTGCCACGCTGTCCCTGACAGATGTTGCGTCCTTTGGTGCCGGTTCACTGACGATCAACGCCGGTAATGACGGTGACCTCCATGTCTGGGGTGAGGACGGTACAATCGACCTGACTGACCTTGAACACCTGGAAATCAACGGCACCGACGTAGGCGTCCATCTGGATACAGGCATGCGCCTGCTGATGACCGATCAGCAGTTCTACGGTAAAGATGGCGAACCGAAGTTCGATCTGCTCTTCACTGGCCCCGGCCAGACACTGCGTGCAGACAATAACGACGATCTCACCGAAGTACGCGGCCTGAGTGACATCATCATCCCGATGGGTGCTACCGTTACCCTCACACCGGAACAGGCCGCCATTGCCCGTGTGGGCGAAAACGGTACTGTCGGCGATCTGCGCGATGCGACGGTCACTGTACAGTTCAGCCCCTACCAGACCACACTGGATGCGTCGGTCGTGGGTGTTCACACGGTGGAGATCGTTGGCAAGCAGACGGATCTGGACTACCTGGATGCCTACGACGACGACTTCCGTGTCAGCCTGACGGCAGCGCAGGTGGATGGATTGACCACCTACACCAATAGCGAGAACGTTACTGGTCAGGTCTTTGTCGATGTCTACAACCTCGGCGATGACGAAGTGGATCTCTCCATCATCCCGGATACAGATGCTACAGATGCTGGTGTGATCACCCTGGCCTCTGATTCTGTGACGCTGGACCCGGACACTGATCTCGGTGATGCAGCAGGCTTTGAGATAGATGTCGAAGACAACAGCCTGACGCTCACCGCAGCCCAGGCGGATGACCGCACCATCTACGACAACGGCAGCGATGGCAACACCAGCGCAGGCGCCGGCACCGTCATTATCACTGATCTGGAAGCCACCCCTGCTGCAGACCTGTCGGCCATTATCGCAGGTGACGAGCAGGCTCAGCTGGATGTGAACGGTGCTACGGTTATCTTCGTTGGTGACCTTGGCCGCGACATGACGGTCACCGTCACAAACAGTGATGTGATGGAGGGCACGCTCGAATTTGCTGGCACCATGGTCAGCAGTCTTACCGAATTCGTGCTGACCGAAGGCGATGACATTACCTTCCAGCTCGACGCAGGCGATGCTCATGGGCTGACCGTCGTCGGCAACGACAACACCGTTAAAGTGAACAACCTCGATGGCGATGAAACCGACCTGACCGGCTTCAGTGTGACCACCGACGGCATTCTGACCGCGACTGTGTCCGAATCCGGCGGTGATGTGACGCTTAATCTTGCAACTCAGCTCGGTGACTTCTATGTCGTCGTGGAAGGCGATACCGTCCTGACCCTCGACTTCACTCAGTTTGCCGACCATGGTGCCGGGAAGTTCTCTGGCACTGAGGAATATACCAAAAATCCAGATCCGGAAGGCTCCCAGCTGGCCATTACCGGTTACGATGGCAGCCAGGCGTTGGCCTCTGATGATCTGGGCGACGACTTGGTAATCAGCACCCTGAGAGTAGCAGACGATGCAGGAGATGTGGTCACCGCTCACCCGGACAGCGATTTCAGCAACGTGGATGAAATCGTGATTCCGGAGGACGTCACGCTCAACATGACCGCGGATCAGTTCCAGCAGATCATGACTTCCACCACTGTGGTGGGCGATGGCACGCTGAACATCACCGGCTTCGGCAGTGATCCGGCGCACCTGAACATCAATCTGTCCTCGGTCGAGGCTCAGGCGGGTACCATTACACTGGACCCGAACGTGTCCAGCGTCGTGCTTAAGTCGACTGCAATTCTGGATGGTACAGCGTCTTCTGGTGACACGGCGTTCAGCTTTGTCTACACCGCCGATGGCCAGGCGCTGGTGCTCTCCAGTGAAATTCAGGCCGATGGTCGCGGCGTCAACGGTGGCACCTTCGATGACACCATTCTGGCGCTGGGCTTCACCAGTGCTGATGACGTCGATAGTGCCGACGCCTCCGAGACTGATGCCAACATCGAAGCCGGTGGTTTCAACGTTGAAAATGTCTGGTTGGTGAGCGAGTACCTCTACAACGAGTTCAGCCTCTCCAACCTGCCGGCAAACATCGAAGAGATCCTGCCGAACCTGCCCGGCAACGCCGGTAATGGCGATCCGTTGGTGGTCACCCTGAAGCCGGCATCCGAACTGCTGGATGGTTTCGGTGACCCGGATGCGATTGACACTGCTGATCGTGTTGTAGTGGTCAGCGATAACCATGATGTGGATGCCTCGGTGGTGTTCAATGACCTGACGGCACGCGAGATCAGCAGCCTGACGCTGACGCTGGAAGGTGACTCCACCATCACCGGCAACCTTGCATTACCGCAGAACAAGGACCCGCTGCAAACGCTGGAAACCACTGGCCAGTTGCCGGCACTGTTCAAGTCGCTGGTCATCAACTCCGTGGATGTCACCGGCACCGCCACCGGGCCCAACGAAATCCGTGGCAGCATCTTTGCAGATGATGGTACTGATGGCCTTGAGTCAACTGCTGAGACGTTTGAGCTGACGGTTAGCCTCAGTGGGGTACCGGCTGAAGTCATCGGTACCGATGAATCCATCGCCTTTGATGGCGCCTTCATCGCACTGGATGACGGCGATACCGAAGCTGATATTGCCGCCAAGCTGGCCGCAGCCACCTACGATAACTGGGTGGCCGAGGATATGGGCAGTGGCGTGGTACGCTTCACCTACAAGATTCCGGGTGATTTCGACAATACCGTTACCGACAATGATCTGAAGCTGGTGCTGCCCACTGTTGAACAGCCGGTAGCGCCTGCTACTGGTGATATCGCTAACATCAATGTAAGCAGCGGTCTGATCTCTGGGAACTTTACCCTTGACCTTGAGACTTCAGATACTAACCAAAGCTTCGCCGGTGCCCATCGTGCAGAGGAAAACAACCTCTACAACATCACCATCAACGCCGAGCATGACCTGATCATCAGTGGTGAGCTGGAACTGAGCTACGTTACCCGCTCCAACACCCTCAAGGATGAAACCGTTGACGGTACCATCACCATCAATGGCGATGCCGATGTCACCATCGGTTCGGTCAATACCGATGATGTACATATCACCGGTGTCACGCTGAACCATACCGGCACAGGCACAGTGAATGCACCGGGCACCAGTCCGGGTGCAGCACTCGGTAACACCGAAACCCTGACTATCAATACGATGGGTACAGTTAACCTTGGCACTGTAGGTGAAGTAGACAAACCAGGCGTGGCAGGTGCAGAGCTGAGTGTTATCAACATCAACACCGATGGTGTCTCTAACGGTACGGTGAACCTCGGTGTGATCGCCTTGGTCGACAGCGCAGACTTCACGCTAAACGCTGGCGGTGGTTCGGTGATTGCGACGTTGGGTGACGTAGAACTGAACGGCGGCACTTGGTCGTTCAACGGCACCAACGACAATATCCAGCTGACCATCAGTGATGACGCGACCTTTACGTCTGGCACGCTGAACCTGGATAACGTCGAGCTAACCATCGAAGGCGATGTCAACCTCTCCGCGCTGACGTCAGTGTCGGGGCTAGACCAAGTCGTTATCCCGGAAGGCTACACCCTCACATTGACAGCGGAACAAGCCAGTGGCGCAGTCATCAGTGGCGCAGGTACCCTGGAGATCACCGGCGACCTACCGGCTGGCTATGACTTCAGTCAGCTGACGGTTGAGAATCAGGATTACAGTGGTGTTACGAATGGTGGTGAAGCGCTGGTACTTGACCTGTCCGCCCACACCGGTATCGATTTCAATATCATCGGTACGGGCTTCGCTGACACCATTACGGGGTCTAGCGGTGCCGACACCATTAATGGTGGTGATGGTGATGACATCATCACCTACGACGCCAACGACGCTAGTGTCAATGGCGGTGATGGCTCTGATACCCTGGATGCCTCCGGTGCCCTATCAGGCGTTACCATCGACCTGACTGACACCACCGATGCCTTTAGCGGCTTTGAAAAGGTGATCGGCAGCGATTACAACGACATCATCTTTGGTGATGCCAATGTCGAAAGTATTGTTACCGGTGGCGGCTTTAACATCGTCTCTATGGGTGAGCATTTGGACGCTGACGTCGAAATCATCGGCGGAGCAGGCCAGGATGTGCTGATGTTTACTTACACAACCGGCAGCGATGATGACTTGTTAGATCAGGTGTCAGGTATTGAAACGCTCATAGTAAATGCTGACGCTGTAGTCGACGTTGAGATCACGGTCGGCAACGATACGCTGGTGGCTGCTAACGAAACGTTGGTGATCGATGCGAGCAGTCTGGTCAGTACCCAACGCCTGGTCTTCGATGGCAGCAACGAAACCGACGGTGACTTCGACATCACGGGTGGTGCGGGTAACGACATCATCATTGGCGGTAACCAGCCCAACAGCGATGTGATCACCGGTGGTGCCGGTGACGACATCCTGACCGGGGCCGCCGGTAATGACACTTTCAATGTGGATCAGGGCAGTGACATTATTACGGATCTGTCCGAGTCTGACATTCTGGTGGTCAGCCCCGGCGCCAGCGCCACGGCCTACGTGACCGGTGACTGGACAGCCACCGCCGCGACCGAAAATAACGGCACCGGCCCGGTACAGCTGATTCTGGGTACCATCAACACCGATGGGACTAGCGCCGTTAATGATGCCAACGAAAGCAGCGGCTTCACCATCGATTTGGGTGATGTCACCAACGGCACATCAGGCTTCAACCTGACCACCAGCGGCGCTGACCTGAACTTCACCCTGATCGGCTCGGCCTTCGACGACACCCTCACGGTGACCAATACTGCTGCGCTGAACGCAAATGCAAGCCTGGGTGACTTCGCTGTCACTCTTGCAGAAGGCGTGCAGCTGAAGCTGAGCTACGATCAGCTCACCGAAACCGGCCTGGGTAACGTCCAGGGCACCGCCGGGGGCAGTGAAGAAACACTGGTGGTTACCGGCTACAACGGTGAAGCGTTTGACAGTACCGAATTGGGTAGCCAGATGCTGATCGCTGAGCTGCAGTTGGCTGCAGAAGGCACAGCATTGCAGCCCACCACGATCACCATCGATCCCACGGCAGACCTCAGCAAGGTTCAGCAGATCGTAATCCCTGAACATGTCACGCTGAATATGACGGCGGCGCAGTATCAGTCGCTGCTTGGCCCGGCCACCAAGATCAGTGGCGCTGGCAGGCTGAACATCACCGAGATGAGCAGTGAGCACAGCGATATCAACCTGGGTCTTGTTGATGCAGGCGTTATTGCGGGCACCATCACACTCGCAGCCACTGAAACAAACGTGCTGTTCGACAGCACTGCGGTACTGAATGCGGCTGGTGGTACAGGTTCGCCGTTCTCCATCGACTTCTCTGCCGATGGCCAGAACGTTACCCTGTCTACCGAAACGCAGGCCGATGGCCGTGTGGTGAACGGCGGCGCCTTCACCGACACAACGCTGACGCTGGGCTTCACCAATGCGGATGCAACGGATCCTGGCGCAGCGATTGATGCCGCCGGCTTCGATGTCGAAAATGTCTGGGTGGTTAACGAGTACCTTTATAACGAGTTCGGCCTGACCAACGAGCCAGCCAACTTCGAGGCGATTCTTAAGAACCTGCGTGATCAGGCCAGCAACGGTGAAACCCTGGTGGTCACCGTTAAGGATGCCGCTACCCTGCTGCTCGATGGCACCGCTGACCCGGATGCATTGAACACCACCGACCGCGTTGTGGTCATCGATGAAAACGTCACGCTGGATGCCAGCACTGCATTTGAAGATGCCACGGATGCGGGCGAAGTCAGCACCCTGTCGCTGACGCTGGAAGGCAATTCGGTGATCACCGGTAATCTGGAGCTGCCGCAGAGCAACGATCCGCTAGATACGCTTACGGAAGACGGCAAACTGCCAGGCCTGTTCAAGGCGCTGGTGATTAACTCCGTGGATGTGACCGGTACTGCAACCGCTCCCAACGAGATTCGCGGCGATATCTTTGCTGATAACGGCACAGATGACGTCAACAGTGAGTCCCGTGCGGAGACCTTCACGCTCACGCTTGATTCAGGTCTTGCAGTGTCTGGCTCTAATAGTGGCATCACGTTTGACGGTGCGCTGGTTGCATTGACGCATGGCGATGATGAGTTTGATGTGGCCGCGAAGCTGGCTAATGCCAGCTACGATAACTGGACGGCCGAAGATCTGGGCGGCGGCGTGGTTGAGTTCACCTACAAGATAGCGGGTGCTCTCACGCCGGATCCGCAGTTGTCTGACTTCACCTTCGATGCACAGGATGGCACGACTAACCTGACGGGTGTATTTAGCATCACCCAGCAGGGGGCATTCAACGCCAACGAAAACAACCTCTACAACATCACCATCCATGCGGACCACGATCTGGTCATCAGCGGTGAGCTGGAGCTGAGCTACCTGACCCGCTCCAACGCCCTCAAGGACGAAACCGTAGCGGCCACCATCACCATCAACGGTGATGCCGATGTCACCATCGGCTCGGTCAATACCGACGATGAACACATCAGCGGCGTGACCCTGATCCACAACGGCACCGGTACCGTCACCGCGCCGGGCACCAGCCCGGGTGCAGCGCTGGGCAATACCGAAACCCTGACAATCAACACGATGGGCACTGTGGTACTCGGGACTGCCGGCGAAGACGACAAGCCGGGCGTGGCGGGCGCCGATCTGAGCGTGATCAACATCAATACCGATGGCGTCTCCAACGGCACCGTCAACCTGGGTGTCATTGCGCTGATCGACAGCGATGATTTCACCCTCAATGCCGGCGCTGGTGCTGTCATTGCAACTCTGGGTGTCGATACCGGAAGCGATGGTGGCCTTTCACTGGGTGGGCCAGAACTGAACGGCGGTACCTGGACGTTCAACGGTACCAACGACAACATCCAGTTGACCATCAACGATGAGGCGGTCTTCACCTCCGGTACGCTGGTGCTGGATAACGTCGAGCTGACCATCGAAGGCGATGTGGACTTCTCCAGGATCACCGTGGACGGCCTGGGCAATCTGTACGATATCCCGGCAGGCCAGAGCCTGACGCTGACCGCGGCACAGGCCGATGGCCTGACCGTCACCGGCGAAGGCACCCTGAAGGTGGTAGGCGATGAGCTGGATGCCCATGACTTCAGCAACCTGCAGGTGAAGCATATCGACTTCTCGGGGCTCGATACGGCTGAGTCTGATGATGTGACGCTGAACCTGTCGGCCCATAACGGCATCGATTTCGTGGTAACCGGCTCTGATTTTGCCGATACCATCACCACTGCCGATGGTGACGACACCATTTATGGTGGCGAAGGCAATGATGTGATCGATGGCGGCGCTGGCGCCGATATCATCTACGGCGGCGAAGATGACGACACGATCATCTACGACCCGAACGATCTGGTCGTTAACGCTGATGGGCCAAATGAAGCCGGTGGGTCTTCGTCTACTGGAGGCTCATCTGACACATTGGATGCAAGCGGCTTTGGTGAGGGTGTAACCTTCAACTTCGACGCCTCGATGTTCCAGAACTTCGAAAACTTCATCGGCACCGACTTTGATGATGTGGTAACCGCTGGTGTGAATGTGGCCAATGGCATCTTTACCGGTGCAGGCAATGACATCATTGAGATGGGTGTCCAACTGACAGCGGCAGATAAAATCGATGGCGGGGACGGCTCTGACGAGCTGAGGTTCACGTATGCCCATGACACAAATGAAACTGATGATGATCTAAACGGTGTGACCAACATCGAGCGCATCACCTTGGGTGACGCGCTAACCATGATTAAGACTGTCGATACCCTGGTGGCCGCCGGTGAAACACTGGTGGTCGATGGCACCGCACTGACGGGCACCAACACGCTGACATTCGATGGACTCGACGAAACGAATGGTCAGTTTGAACTCATCGGTGGCACAGGGGAGGATATACTCGCAGGCGGTGCCTTGAATGACGTGCTGACCGGGAATGGCGGTGACGACGCATTCTATGTGAAGTCGGGCACCGATACGATCACCGATCTGTCAGGTGCTGATTTAGTGAAGGTCGACGCGGGCGCCACCGCAGAGGCGACGGTAACGGCTGACTTCACCGCTACCATCGATACCGAGAACAACGGTACCGCTAACCTGAGCGTCGAGGATGACGTCGATGTCAACCTCAGCAGCGCAACCGGCAGCAACGGCTTCAACGTTGATGCGTCCGGTAACACGGCTGCTTCCACGCTGATCGGCTCTGCCCAGGCAGATATCCTGACCGGCGGTGAAGGTGACGACACTTTGACCGGTAATAACGGTAATGACACCTTCAATATCACCGCCGGCACCGACACGGTGACTGACCTGTCAGATTCGGATGTGCTGGTGGTGTCTGAAAATGCCACCGTCAATGCTACGGTGACTGATGATTATGTCGCCACGGCTGAAACTCAGAATGACGGCACCGCCAACCTGTTGGTTGACGATGGTGTCAATGTAGACCTGTCGGCTGTCACCAATGGCAGTGAAGGTTTCCGTATCGGCGCCATTGGTAGTTTAGCCTCAGTGCTCGTCGGCTCTGCGTTTGACGACACATTCAGCTACGACGTCGGCGATGGCGTTGGCGCCGGAACCGGTGCCAAAATTGCTAGTGACACCGTTGATGGCGGCGACGGTACCGATACCCTTGTTGCATGGAGTGGCATCAACGGAGGTAACATTACCCTTGTTGATGCCGACTTCACCAATGTCAGCAATATGGAAGTGCTTGAACTGTCAGCAGGTGGTACGGCGAACGTGACCCTTGGTGCAGGCGCCAGTGCAGCCTTCGCAAACGGCATTGACATTACGAATCTGATAGAAGACGGGGCTCTTGTCGTAAACGGTACTGACGCCACGGTAGCCATTACGGCCACAGGCGGTAATGCCAACGATTTCCTGACTGGTGGCAGTGCCGCCGACACTCTGATTGGTGGTGCCGGTGATGACACCATCGATGGTAAGGGCGGTGCCGATACCATCAACGCAGGCGAGGGTGACGATACCGTTCACTACGATGCCGACGACCTGAGTGTCGACGGGGGTGACGGTATTGATACGCTGACGGCGATTAATGCCGTCAGCGCGGTCACCATTGACCTGTCGGATACCACCGATGCCTTCGTCAACTTCGAGAACCTCGTCGGTAGCTCTTATGGCGATACCCTGACGGGTGATGCCGGTGCCAACACAATCTGGGGTGAAGATGGCGACGATCTGATCGACGGCGGAGCCGGTGCTGACTTTATCTTTGCCGGTGATGGAGATGACACTGTCATCTACGACGCCGGGGATGTGTTGGTCGATGGCGGTGCTGGTAGCGACACCGTCGACGCTAGCGCTGAAACGAATGATCTGGTGATCGATCTGGATGATAGCAACGATATTTTCACCAAGTTCGAGAACATCATCGGCGGCGCCGGTAACGATACGCTGATCGGCACCAACAGTGCGGGTAGCACACTGGAAGGCGGTGCCGGGGATGACATCCTGACGGGTGGCGATAACTACTACAACGTCTTCGTTGTCGAGAGCGGCCACGATACCATCACTGACCTGACCTCAGTCTGGGATGAAGATGGAAGCGGCAATCCGATTCAGGACCCGACTGGCCATGGCAATGCAGACGAGTTGGTGGTAACCGGTACCGCCAGCGTGACAGCGAATAACGTCAGCCGCTTTATCGCGGACTCCGGCACAGCCAATATGAGTTCTGGCGTGGTGACACTCAATGCAGCGGTACAGGGTCCCGGCGCTATAATTGATCTGTCAGCCTCGAACGATGATCAGGAGTTCGCCGGTCCTTTCAGCGGCTTTACGATCAACGCCAGCATTGGTGAAGATCAGCTCAAGGGCTCTAACGCGGCTGATATCTTCAACTTCGGCACTAACCTGACAGCCGCCGATTTCGTTGATGGTGGTGCTGGCAGCGACGAGCTGACCTTCACCGACAGCAACAATGCTGCCGATGACCTCAATCAAGTCACTAACGTTGAACGTGTCACCCTGGGTGATGCCACCACCGTTATTACCACGGTTGACGGTTTGGTTGCCGAAGATGAGTCGTTGACACTGGATGCCACTGCACTGACCTCTGGTAGCAGCCTGATCTTCGATGGGGCAGCTGAGGAGGATGGCGACTTCGTCATCCTCGGCGGTGCCGGTAACGACGACATCACGGCGGGTCAGGGTGATGATCAAATCTCCGCAGGTGACGGCGATGACAGCGTTCGGATGTCGACCTATCTCACCCCTGAGGATGTGATCGATGGGGGAGATGGCTATGACACCCTCTACTTCACCGGCTCGACAGTTACAAACCAGCTTGAAAATGTGACCAACTTTGAAGAGCTGGTGTTGGGCAACATGGCGTCGAGTGGGAGTGTCCAGATTGTCACCAGCGATACGCTGGTGGCGGCGGGTGCGACATTGGTAGTAAATGCAACTGCCCTGCAGTCTGATCGCACTTTGATCTTCAGTGGTGGCCATGAATCTGATGGTTACTTCGAGATCACCGGTGGTGCAGGCAACGATACTATCCAGGGCGGATCTCTGGACGACATCATCATCGGCGGCTTGGGCGACGATATTCTCATCGGTGACGATGGCAACGACACCCTCACCGGTGGCGCTGGCAACGATACCTTCGAGGTAACCGCCGGCAATGACGTGATCACGGATCTGGAAACCGGAGATATCCTCAAGGTCTCCAGCGATGGTAACGCTACGGCGAATGACATTGCCGGGTTTGTGGCTACCAACTCTACCAGTAACACCAGCACCGGGGTTGTCATCCTGAATGCGACTACCGGTGGCGTGACCATCAACATGGACCAGGCGGTTGGCAGCCGCGGTTATACCATCAACGGCAACACCGGCAATGATATTCTGACCGGCTCTGACTGGGCGGATATCATCAATGGTGGCGAGGGTGATGACTGGATCGATGGCGGCCTGGGCAACGACCTGATCAATGCCGGTGCCGGTAATGACACAGTGGTGTATAGCAACACAAACACCACGGTGAATGGTGTGGATGGCGGTGATGGTATCGATACCATCGATGCGTCCGCGTCAGGTACTGGTGTTTCTATCGATCTGAGCTCAACCAACGATGCCTACATCAACTTTGAAAACATCATCGGTAGTGACTTCAACGATGCCTTGTTGCGTGGTGATGCCGGCAACAACATCATCGCAGGTGGTGCTGGTGATGATGATCTTGATGGCGGCGCTGGTAATGACCGCTTGATCGGTGGTACTGGCAAGGATGACCTTTGGGGTGGCCTGGGTGCTGATACCTTCGTATTCGCAGCTGGCGATAGTGGCCAGTCCGTTGCAACCGCTGATGTTATCTATGATTTCAACGCGGGTGCAGGTGATCTGATTCATTTGGCTGACATCCTGGGTACTACGGTAGAAACTGCCCTTGTTGATGGTGCAGGCAATAATGAAGCCACCTTCTTGACCAAAGCTGAAACCCACTTCTCAGGTGGTGGTGATGTCTATGTCGAATTTAATGCCAACAACAGTGGAGACGCCTGGATGGCGGTTGATATGGATGGCAACGGAACGTTCGGTAGCGATGACCTGTTCATTGTATTGATCGGTGTTAACACCGACACCCAGCTGGGTGGTCAGAACGGAAGCTTTATCACCACCAGTGGCTTTAATTGATCAATCAGAACGGTTGATCGGGTCGCCCGGGTTCTTATGAGCCCGGGCTCCAGGTGAAACTTAAAACCCCCGCGGTTCGCCCCGGGGGTTTTTGCCTATTTGCTTACATGGTGGGATTGCATGAAGTTTGTGAGCCTTGTCAGTAGGTTACAATGAGGGACAAGTTGACCCGTATTTATTAATTCTCAGGTACTTGATGATGTCTCGATTTATCCCCTTGAACCCGAACGAGCATGTGACCCACGGCTGGAAACGCTTTGATTCAATGGCGTTTGCCGAACATGATGTGTGTGCGCCGATTGTGCTGGCTGAGCTGAAAATGCTGTTGCCCCATTACCCCCTTGCGTTTATTCGCAATGGTGAGCAGCGTTTTACTGCTGTTGCATTGCAAGGCGTGTATGCAAAACAAAACCTGATGATCAGCCCTCAGGGAAAATGGCTGGTGCCCTATATTCCGAGTGTTTACCGCGGTTATCCATTCGCGTTGCAGCAGATAGATCAAGCGGGTGAAGCCCGTTTTGTACTGTGTTTTGACAGCGAGAGCGGCTTATACCGAGAAATGCCTGATGCGGGGTCGGGTAACGAGCGTTTCTTTGATGATGACGCGCAACTCACGACTGCGACACGGGGTGTGCTGGACTTTTTGATGCAACGCCAGCGGAGTCAGGCACACACACAAACCGCTACTGATCTTTTGGCCGAGTTGGGTTTGCTCAAGCCGTTGAGTTGGCCTTTTGCCTCGCCAGATGAGGCGCGTACACCGGTGACGGGGCTGTATGGTGTGAATGAACAGGCCCTGAGTGAGCTTAAAGACAATGATCTGGCCCGGTTGGCACGCAGTGATGCCCTGATGTTGGGGCACGCACAGTTGTTGTCCATGCCCCGTTTTGATGTGCTGCACAGGCTGTATCGACTGCACTATCCGCCTGTAGCCGAACCGGCGGGCCTTGATCAAATTGAACAACTGTTTGGTGATAAGGATGATACTCTGAAGTTCAATTTCTGACAGGCTGGGTGTAACGGCTGTCAGAATACTGTAGAGAGGGATATGAATGGAGTTAACGGAAGTGGCTGACCAGCGTGTTCCCGTATTGGGCAGGCTCACAACGGTCTATCATCCACTGGAAGACAGAGTGCGCATCAGTGGTCAAGTATCATCCGATGACGTGGTTGTCATCTGGGTGACACGGCGGCTAATGGACCGAATGGTGCCGGCCCTTGTTGAATGGCTTGAGCAACAGGATGCCGATGTACCTCGCGCTGACCTGTTACAGAGCGTCAAGCAGACGCGTGCTATTAACCAGTTGACGGAGCAAACCCGGCAAGAGGGCAGCACGCCTGTATCCGCTGAAAATGCCGGTACGACCTGGCTTGCTGCAAGTGTTGATGTTCAGCGCAGGCCTGAACAGCTGGTGCTGATTTTCAAGGCTGCGCCTGACGCCGGTGGACGGCAGGCGGCTTTGCCCCTGCGGGCTTTGGCACTCAGGCAGTGGTTGAACATACTGCTTCAGGCGTATTCAAAAGCCGAATGGTCGACAGCCGTGTGGCCAGAGTGGATGCGTGAACAATTACCGGAATTGGCCTTGCCGGCACGGGGGGCGATTCACTGACGCATTCTGATGCGCTGGCTCGGGTGGTCTTGGGCTCAGTTCTTGGTACACTATGTGGCCTGGCTTTTTCGTCAGGCCCTGTACGGACGAATCATGATTCGATAAGGAACGAATATGACAGATAAAACGAAAGTTACCATTGATGGTGTTGAGTATATCTACGAAGAATTGACAGAAGCGGCACGTAATCAGATCACTAATCTGCGTGCTACAGAAGCGGAACTGAACCGGCAACAGGCTCTGTTGGGGATGCTTCAGGCTGCCAGGGTTAAGTATGTTGAGCTCCTGAAATCTGAACTACCGCAGGCCGTCACTGAAAACGAAGCCTAAAACGGCTTGCCAGTACGCATGTGCTCGGCTAATATATGCGCCTCTTTCGTAAGGGGATATCAATGCGAAACGCGCTGGTAATCGGAAACTGGAAGATGAACGGTGAGACTGCGGCCAACCATGTACTGGTTGACTCGCTTGTCGAGTCGCTTAAAGTCAGTCCGGTCGGTAGTGTTGAGGTTGGTATCTGTCCGCCTGCGGTGTATCTGCACTCGGTTGGTCTTCAACTGGAAGGCTCAGTTGTCTCGCTTGGTGCTCAGAATCTGAGCGAGCATGATGCCGGTGCCTATACGGGAGAGGTCTCTGCTCCGATGCTGCGTGATGTTGGCTGCAGTATGGTGATTGTGGGCCACTCGGAGCGTCGCTCGCTGTATCATGAAAATGATGAGCAGGTGGCGGCGAAGACGCTGGCTGCATTGCGAGCGGGCCTGAAACCGATCCTCTGTGTAGGTGAAACTTTGGCGCAGCGCGAGTCTGGTAAAGCACTTGATGTGGTTGCCCAGCAGTTGTGTACTGCGGTATCTGGCCTTGAAGCGGGCGAGTTTGAGCGTCTTGTGGTGGCGTATGAGCCGGTATGGGCCATCGGTACCGGTAAGACGGCTTCGCCCGAGCAGGCTCAGGAAGTGCACGCCCATATTCGGGCAGTATTGGCCAGGGCTGCGGGTGCTGCCGGTCAAAATGTTCAAGTGCTTTACGGTGGTAGTGTTAATGCTGCCAATGCCGCAGAGCTGTTCGCCAAGCCTGATATCGATGGTGGCCTCATAGGAGGTGCTTCATTGAAGGCTAATGATTTTATCGCGATCTGCCGTGCCGCGGCAGTCGCCGGCTGATACGGTATAGATGATGGAAAGTCTGGTTCTGATCGTTCATGTACTGCTGGCTGCTGCAATTATTGCACTGGTGCTGCTTCAGCAGGGTAAGGGTGCAGAAGCGGGTGCTGCCTTCGGTGGTGGTGCATCCCAGACCGTGTTTGGCAGTCAGGGGTCAAAAAGTTTTCTTGGGCGATTGACTGCAGTGCTTGCTGCAGGTATCTTCGCCTCCAGTTTTGCACTGGCCGTTTACGCCAAGCAGCGTGCGGAAAGTGTTAATGACGCGGGTATCCCGTCTGCAGAGCTGATTGAATCGGCAGCAGAACCCCAGCGTGATTTGCCTGAGCTGGATGCAGCGGCGGGCAAGGCAGCGGAATCGGATATTCCGGTTGCCGAGTAAGATCAAACGGTTAAAGCCGAAGTGGTGAAATTGGTAGACACGCCATCTTGAGGGGGTGGTGAGCTATGCTCGTGCCGGTTCGAGTCCGGCCTTCGGCACCATTTGTAAGACAGGCAGGTGTTGTGTATAATGTGCACCTGTTTCTGATGCGGGGTGGAGCAGT
>CEGF01000004.1_pt1 | contig 33673 bp, 31 predicted proteins | sample 306341 | NCBI WGS metagenome assembly CEGF01 (sample SAMEA2755655, study PRJEB7226) | microbial mat metagenome | biome: microbial mat; feature: hypersaline; material: grass silage | place: USA | collected 2014-02-19 | depth 0 m
CTCAAGGGACGAGTCAAGCGAATGCTTTTGCCATTAACTTTTTCGGCCGTACCAGGGTCTACAACGGCAATGAAAGGACGATTGCCATTTTGACGCAACCACCCCTCTACTTGCTTCCGGCTACTGGCATCACTGATCCCAATCAGCAACGACTCCGCACTCTCAGCTGGCACGAGGTGGAAACCCTTGGCCTTGTTGCCGTTAAAAAATATCTCAAGCATTGCAGCCTCGTTGGCCGCAAAACCGATAATGCCTATTGAATGCTTACCACTGACCGGCATTGCACATTCCTTCTAAAACTGCTCAGTGAAGTTTCTGCCTGGAGAATTGCATGCAGCGTCCATTACTGAGGACAGCATGCTCCAGTGGAAGCTCTGCCAAACGAGAGAGGTCACGAGTATCGACGGCCTTGTTCATTGCAATCCGGCATTCCGACTTCAGCAATGGGCCAGCCTGTTGAATCAGGCGATTGACAAGAAATTGCCCTCTGCCACGCAGAACCAGCAACAAGTCGATCAATGCACCGGTAACGCTATCGCTGTCAGCACACTGAATGGCAAGATAGATCCGTCGGATATGGTTTCGCAGGGTGCGAGGGCGTGCGGCGACTAGCCGCGTGAGATAACGCAGTGCAACAGTTGGCTGGGTACCGGCATAGATCAGTCGCTTGTCGACCTGTAAATTAAACATGATTTGCAGTTTGCTTAACTGCAAATCAGCATTTACCGGACGCTCTTCCTGTGCGACTTCAGCCTGACTGACTGCCGAGTTCATCAAGGCTACCTCCTGCCTGAGATAATGTATCAGAGTGTTATACTTAGCTTTCGAGATGATTTCAAACCCGCTTTCACTATTATTGACCGGCATCAACAGCATCGAATCAGCTTTTCAATGCACAGGGCTACCCGATATCGCCACCTGCACCCTCTTTACCGCCATCACAGGGCTTGAATGCAATCAATCGTTTAAAAATGGTGTCTTTTTTAGGTCACATTTTATTAATACTCTTGTTTGATTCGCGGTTTAAACTGAATCAAAAATACCCAAGATGAATAAAATACTGTCCTCTTTAATTTGCCCATATTGATTATGTGGTCTACGGTTAAATGCACTCGTGCTATCCATGCACCGAGCCTCAGTCTCAGCAACCTCCCAATAACAAGAATTGGTATTTTCAGATGCGCAAGTATTACGACAGCAGCTTTCCCACCCACGGTGAAGATGGTCGGTTTGTCATGCTGGTGATGCGGCAACATTACCGAGCCCCCTGGAGCCTTAAAAAAAGAACTGAATGGGAACAGGAGCTTCCGGAGTACCTCACTCAGGATGGTCGCCAGGTCAACGTTCTGGATAACAAAAAAGGCGAGTTTCAGGTATCGGGCGAGGACGAGATCCTAAGGTTGGGCTAACGCCTCACCTGCCAAACCTGACAAGTTTGCTGGACATCAGTGCTGGCAGCAGGACTGCAATGGCTTTACGGCCTGAACCCTTCAGGCCATGTGCTCTTATACTTTGGTAAGACGATTGTCGACACATCTTAACTTTGTCACCCCCTTCCGCTAGAATTCGCTCGCCAATCACCATTCGATACCTAGTCGATACGCCGTCGGTGGAGTAGTACCACTCCGGCGTCCGGCGGTGAAAACAGATGAGGGCCATATCGTGCTTGAAGCTTATCGTAAACATGTAGAAGAACGCGCTGCAGAAGGCGTACCGCCGAAGCCGCTTGATCCCGAACAGACCGCTGCCCTGGTCGAGCTGCTGAAAAACCCGCCTGCAGGCGAAGAAGAGTTCCTGCTTGACCTGATCACCAACCGCGTTCCGGCGGGGGTTGACCAGGCTGCATACGTCAAGGCTGGCTTCCTGGCTGCGATTGCCAAGGGTGAAGCGACCTCCCCTCTGATCGACAAGGTAAAAGCCGTTGAGCTGCTGGGCACTATGCTCGGCGGTTACAATATCGCACCGCTGGTTGAGTGCCTGGACATTGATGCACTGGCCCCGACCGCAGCCAAGGCGCTGTCTCACACCCTGCTGATGTTTGATGCCTTCCACGATGTTCAGGAAAAGGCTGAAGCAGGTAACGCGCACGCCAAGCAGGTAATGCAGTCCTGGGCCGACGGCGAGTGGTTCACCTCCAAGCCTGAAGTTGCCAAGAAAATCACCGTAACCGTATTCAAGGTGCCAGGCGAAACCAACACTGACGACCTGTCTCCGGCTCCGGATGCCTGGTCACGTCCTGACATCCCGCTGCATGCCAATGCCATGCTGAAGATGGAACGCGACGGCATCAACCCGGAAGAACCCGGCGTGAAAGGCCCGTTGGCCCAGATCGAAGAAGTAAAAGCCAAAGGCTTCCCTGTTGCCTACGTGGGTGACGTTGTGGGTACCGGTTCTTCCCGTAAGTCTGCTACCAACTCCGTGCTGTGGTTCTTCGGCGACGACATCCCGTTCGTGCCGAACAAGCGTGCCGGTGGCTACTGCTTCGGTAACAAGATCGCCCCGATCTTCTACAACACTATGGAAGATGCCGGCGCTCTGCCGATCGAAATGCCGGTTGAAAACCTGAACATGGGTGACGTGATCGACGTGTACCCATACGAAGGCAAAGTATGCAAGCACGGTACCGATGAAGTCATCTGCACTTTCAGCCTGAAGACTCAAGTGCTGCTGGACGAAGTACGTGCCGGCGGTCGTATCCCGCTGATCATCGGTCGCGGCCTGACCGAAAAAGCACGCGCCGCACTGGGCCTGGAAGGCTTTGACCTGTTCCGCAAGCCGGAACAGCCAGCTGACACAGGCAAGGGCTTTACTCTGGCTCAGAAAATGGTCGGCAAGGCCTGCGGCATGGACGGCGTACGTCCGGGCATGTACTGCGAGCCGAAAATGACCACCGTTGGCTCTCAGGACACCACCGGTCCAATGACCCGTGACGAACTGAAAGACCTGGCATGCCTGGGCTTCTCAGCCGACCTGACCATGCAGTCTTTCTGCCACACCGCAGCCTATCCGAAGCCGGTTGACGTGAATACCCACCACACCCTGCCGGACTTCATCATGAACCGTGGCGGTGTATCGCTGCGTCCGGGTGACGGCGTTATCCACTCCTGGCTGAACCGCATGCTGCTGCCGGATACCGTGGGTACCGGTGGTGACTCCCATACCCGTTTCCCGCTGGGCATCTCCTTCCCGGCCGGTTCAGGTCTGGTCGCCTTCGCAGCTGCCACCGGTGTCATGCCGCTGGATATGCCGGAGTCAATCCTGGTTCGCTTCAAGGGCAAGCGTAACGCCGGCATCACTCTGCGTGACCTGGTACACGCCATTCCTTACTACGCCATCAAGCAGGGTCTGCTGACCGTAGAAAAGGCTGGCAAGAAGAACGCTTTCTCTGGTCGCGTACTGGAGATCGAAGGCCTGGAAGAACTGACTGTTGAGCAGGCGTTCGAGCTGTCTGATGCGTCCGCAGAGCGTTCTGCTGCAGGCTGCACCATCACTCTGTCTGAAGACTCTGTTGCCGAGTACTTGCGCTCTAACATCGTCATGCTGAAGTGGATGATCGCTGAAGGCTACGGCGATGTACGTACTATTGAGCGTCGTATCAAGGGCATGGAAGAGTGGCTGGCGAACCCGAGTCTGATGCGTGCAGACGCTGATGCCGAGTACGCTGAAGTGATCGAGATCGATCTGTCCGAAATCAAGGAGCCGATCCTGTGTGCTCCGAACGATCCGGATGACGCTCGCCTGCTGTCTGAAGTGGCTGGCCAGAGCATCGATGAAGTGTTCATCGGTTCCTGCATGACCAACATCGGTCACTTCCGTGCCGCCGGTAAACTGCTGGAGTCCTCCGGCAAGTCGATCCCGACTCGCATGTGGATCGCCCCGCCGACCAAAATGGACCAGGCCCAGCTGAGCGACGAAGGCTACTACAACATCTTCGGCAAGGCCGGCGCGCGCATGGAAATGCCGGGCTGCTCACTGTGCATGGGTAACCAGGCGCGTGTTGCTGCGAAGAGCACCGTAGTGTCCACTTCTACGCGTAACTTCCCGAACCGTCTGGGTGATGGCGCCAACGTCTACCTGGCATCTGCCGAGCTGGCTGCCGTTGCGGCACTGGAAGGCAAACTGCCGACCGTTGACGAGTACATGGCCTACGCCAACAAGATCGACAGCATGGCGGGTGAAATCTACCGCTACCTGAACTTCGATCAGATGGAAAACTACGTAGCCAAGGCCGCTACTGTCATCCCGATGGTAGAGTCGTAAGACAAAAAGCCTTTTTAAAACAAAAGGTTAAGCCTAAATAGCAAGCCCCGAAATACCGTGCAAAATGGTGTTTCGGGGCTTTTTTGTTTCAATGACTTACAGTGGAGTTTTACGAGAGGTTTTTGGACGTTTTCGGACACTAAAGAGAAAAGGGCCACCAGATCGGCAGCCCTCCGGGGTCGGGTCAGAATAACGATCACTCACTCCATATCTTTTGCAGTTCGTCACCTATCCGTTCCAGCGTATCCGATAAACCCCATGTCGCATACATGATGGTTTCCGGCTCCGAGTTCTCAACGGTATTATCCAGCAACATCATGTCGCATACCGCCTGACCCTGCCGTGCGGCAATGATCAGTTTCTGGATGCGCCGCGCAATATCTTCAGGAATTGCCGGTTTGCGTGTTTCTGCTACACTGTTCATGTCTGAGTTTCCTTTCGTATGGATCAATCGGATATCTGGGCCCTTGGCGATGGCAGTCGCCTTGGGCCTTTCTCTTTTGTGGATGGCAGTCATGCTTTATCCCTCACCAGCTTCAGGTGCGGCTCATGCGGACTTTGGTATTTCGACCAGTCAATCCTATCTGATTCCGCTTTCGACACCTTGCCCTCATCGTCCATGTCATAAGCCCCAAGCAATGAGTGCATTGCAGCCATGCGGCTAACGCCAGTAGTCAAAATGGATTCAATGCGGGACTGAATCTCTTCAAGCACAGGGTCGAAGTCTTCAGGCATACGCTCGTCATACATTTTCTCGATAATCGTATTGAGGCTTTCAACCTCCTCTTGAAGAAGGATTGCTGCAGCAGTGCCGTGGTACGATTGATGTAGCACTCCGTTTTTCCGGTGATAGATGATCCCGTCTGGGTAGAATTTACCTTTCTTGTTCATGCTGCATCCCCTTCGAATTTCATATGGATGAATTCACCATTCCAGCTTTTCTTCATTGGAAGCTCTGCCTTCAAGTAAAGGTCGTACAGCTTTTGCGCACCGGCTTTCAGTAGCTTCGGCTCATATTTAATGAATGAGTCGGCACCATGCACCCCGATTGAGCGATCAGTTTCAGTCAGGTATCGGTCGCGAGCATAGCTTTTCACTCTGTAGCGTTTGTTCTTACCAGAGCGGCTCTCGTTATACAGCCAGCCAAGCTCGGACATGCAGTAGTTGTTCATCTCCATGCAGTTAACGCCGTTGAGCATTTTCCCGAAGGCGGTAATGGTCATACCTGCCTGAAAAAAGTTTTCCAGCTTCTCGATACGCTCATCCTTCTGGCTGCTTTCGAGTCGAAGCCGCTCAGCCTCTTCCTCTGCGTCGATCACCATCTGGGCAAGTTCTTTTCGGCTGATCCTGTTTTGGTTGGTCGGTGCCAGCTTACCGGTGCGGTAGTCCAGGAACACTTGGTTAACCTGCAGCTGGAATGCCGGGCTGATCCAGCCAGCGTAGCTGATGGCCAGCAGTTCGTGTGCAAAGGTTCCGCCAACTCTGCCCCGCATCATATTAAATACCGGGATCTCGGTATTTTGAGACTCAAGCTCCGCAATAAGCTCTTTCGTACCATCCAGGGCAAGCCAGTAACTAGGCCCCTTCCGCTTTTCCCCACCACTAGCCCGATGCAGCGCATTCAGATTGAAGCGACTGTACTCATCAGTGGTGATCTCCACACCAGCGACCACTGGTAACTGCACTACGTTGCTCATGCTACTTTCTCCTCTTCTGGTTTGGTTTTATTCAGCCGCTCCTCAATAGCGACCAAGATCCATGAGTTCAGGCTGCGCCGCTCGCTCTTTGCCTGCTTCTCTGCCTTCAGTTTCATCTCCATATCAAGGCGCAATGGGTATGCGCTGGATTTCTTAGCCATATCTATGTCACTCCTGTTTTGTTTGCGAACGACACCAATATAGTACGCAAATAATATCATCGCAAGTGCATATCATAGTTTTTTGCGATCACTATGCCTAAACTCTGCTGAAGAGGAGTGATTGAAATGTCATCTGTACCACCGAGTAAGACACTTGATCAGTTTGTTGTCCGCTTCCCTGACGGGATGCGCGACCGTATCCGAGAAGAAGCGGAGGCCAACGGCCGCTCAATGAACGCCGAGATCATCCACCGCCTTGAGCAGAGCTTTGCCGACCAGCAGCAGGGCGGCGCGGTGCCGGCTGCTGATGTAAGGGCGCTGCAGGAGAAGTTTTCACAGCTGAGCGAGGAGATGCACACCTTCAAGAAGGCGTACATTGAGGCGTCAGAGTTTATCCGCGAGCTGCGGGAGATGGATGAGGCTCGGAAGAAAACCACAGGTAGGTAATATCTGCTTCAACCAAGCACGGGGTTGCGTGCCCTATCGCACAACCAAAATCAAAGGAGTGAATACCATGAAGAAAGCCGCTTTAATTCTTTTGTCTCTTGCCATTTCGGCCCCTGCCTTCGCATGGGATGGCTACGACTACGAATCAGGTACATACGTTGAAATAGGCGAAGGCAACCTTGTTCGCCAGGGTAGCGAAATCGAGATCTACGATTACGGAGCCGGTGAGTATCGTGATGTAGAAGTTCAGTCTATTTATGACTCTGGATCTTCTGTCGAAGTGGAAGTCTACGACTACGAGACTGGTGAGTATCGTACACTGGATATGGATAGCGATTGAGATGAAGGATATTAACGGGAAAGGGATTTTTGCAGGCTTGATCGCTTGGGGCGCTTTCATATGGATGACTGTAGATAACTCGGCATGCCTTCGATCTGACACCTGCGGTGGCGGCGATATGGCGCTATTCGCAATAATCGGGGTTGGCATGCTTGCCCCTGCATGGATAGCCGCCATCATTGTATCGGCGCTTTTTGATCGATAACCAGGATGGGTACGCACGGTACTCAAGGAACCCTACCCATCAGCCAGGCAGCCGCTACACTGTTCATACCAACCTGATAAGGAGATGAGCATGAGCGGCACAACGATTATGTTCCTGCTGACAGTTTACGGCGTCGTGATCTTCGGGCTCAGTTGGGCATTCGACAAATACCCCGAGTGGGTTATTGCGGCGATAGTGGTGGTGTCGCTGTTCATCGGATCCGGTGGCGGCCCTACTTGAGGACCACCTCCACATACCGCTTGTTGAATCGCGCCATTACCTGCCTGATCTGCTCATCAATGCGTTCGATCACCGCATCGGATGCACCTATCTTTTCTGCAGCCTTGCGGCGCTTGCGTAGTGCGCGCAGCTGTTTATCGGTCTGAGTGTAGAAACCGATCAGCTTGAACTCGGGGCGCTGCCTGGCCTCCATAAGATCCCGCCCCTTCAGCTTCTTCGCCTCATCCTTCGCATAGCCGACACTGGTACTCCACTCGTAATACCGCCCTTTCACGCCGTAGTCGGTATTGAACCCCGTCACCTTGCGCAGGAACGGGACGTTTTCGATTTCGATCTCTTCGCCGGTCACCAATCTGGCAGTGAAGTCGATACTATCATTCAGCATGCGACCAAGCCCGCCAGTCGATGTATCAACCAGCAGATCAATCACTTCTGGTGATATGTTAACGGCACCTGGCCGTATTTCGTTGCCGCCTGATATGTCGTTCAACCATTCAGCCACAGCCTTTGATCCTTCACGCACGGTAGAAAAGTGCATCTGATATTCCGGCCTTGGCTGGAACGCATCAAAGGTATGCTCAGGCATCAGTGGATTGCCGGCAAAGTTTTTGTTCTCGGCGACCTGCACAATTGGGTCCAGTACGGTAGGCGCAACCATTTGTGCAAATGAGCCAGATCCCACCGGGTTGAATGCGTCAGCAAAGGCGGACGCCACCCGCGCTGCAGAATCCAATGGGCTGAATCGATCCCCGCTGATCGCCTTGCCGATCTCCTGGCCAGCAACATGAAGCGTGTTGTAACCCCATGGCGCGGGCATCTTGACTAGCGGCTCGGTGCCGCCCGGCATCATCACTATGATATTTCTGTCTTTCACGTAATCCGGCAGGGCGTCATAGGCATTCTCACCATCGTCGTCATCACCAGCAATTGATCGGTTGATCATATCCAGCATGACCGCAAAGCCAATGGTCCCAATTGCCAAGGCTCGGCCCTTTTTGGAGTTGACCATAGCCTGCAGCAGGCGGACGTTACCCTGAACCGCTGCGTTAAAGAACATGTAGAAAGCATTGAGCTGCGGCCCCATGGCTCCTTTCCGGTTGAAGTTCACCGTAAGGTCTTTTGCCAGCGCTGCGGCGCGCTCTTTGCTCAGTCCGGCATCCAGTGCGTGCTTGTAGGCTGACAGTCGCACACCGTTCTCAATCACATTGTTCATGTCCTCAATGCCGCTCAGGAAGCGGCGGAACATATGCTTGGGGGCTTTCCCTTTCCGAATGCGCTCCACGATATTGACCAGGTTTTTCTCCTTGGCCTTCATATCGCTGTGAATGTCGATCCAACCAGTCTTACCGCCGTTCTTGCGGAAGTCCTCCCAGACCGATGCCCACTCCTTGGACCCATCCCCAAACAGCGCATTGCGGATGCCGCCCATCGCCGGGAATACATCCTTGATCACCTTCAGCTCCATGCTCTTCAGCTCGGTGTCTGACAGGTTGTAGCCTGCTGTCTGAATATCCCGAATGAAGTTGGAAATCATGAACTCAGGGTTGAAGGAGGTGTTGATCATGGCCAAGAATCGCGTGATCTTTGCCATCGCCTGCATGACCGAATTCATCTCGGCGGCCTGCAGGTTTTTCAGCCCTGACACCAAGCGCATAGCACGCTTATTGTTTGGATTGAACACCAGCACATGCTCGACTCCGTCACGCTTCACTGTGAGCTCATTGGGCGCATCCCATAGCTTTGCGCCCTCAACCACCTTGCCGTTGCGCACTGTGCGCGTGGTGCGGTCAGTATCAACCGCCCAGAAGCTCTCGTCGGGGTTTGCTTCTGCGAATTTCAGCAGCGCTTCGCCAACCTTGTTCTTCTCGGCACGCACAATGCTGGACTCGTAGTTGGCAATAACATGACTCAGGATTTTGTCGGGCCTCCAGTACGCTGAACCGGTGCGCATCTTGGATTCCTTCCCCTTGATCTGGAACCCCTTGCCACGACTTGGCAGCCTGTCGGCTGTGTCCGCCTCTTCACGGTTAAGCGGCACATAGTTTTTGTACCGGGACTGCCAGGCGTCCGCCGTCTCCTGAGTGATCAGGCCTTCATCAACCAGCATGCTGACGCGCTCCTTGTTGATCTGATCTACCTGCTTGCCCACCTCCTGAAGCGCTTTGTTGTCGGCATGCTTTTCAAGGATCGCCTGTGCCTCTTCGTTACTCATGCCGGCCAGTCGGAAACGCTCGTTATCAGGCTTATCTGGATTGATCTCGGCAAGATAGGAATTAGCCTCTTCTGCGTGTCGGGCAACCAGCCATTCACCCACTTCCTCAAGACTCAGCCCGGATTGCGCTACCTGGTCCAGCAGCGGCTGTACACGCTCCTCGTCAAAGTCGCTCAGGCGCTCACCGGCACGGCCTTCCCATATCGCGGCCTTCTGGTATGCGTTGACGTTATCCTCCACCTCGCCAGCCTCCTGCTGCTTCCGCTTCAGATCGATCAGCTTGTCTTGGATTTGAAAGCGCAGACCATCAACCCGGTCATTTACGCTATTGCGGATTGATCCATAAGGAGCCTGGTCAGCCGGTAATTCAGTGCCACCGTCTTCATCAGTCCGCGAAAAGCGCACATCCTGATCATCTTCTATACTGTCAGTAGAGGTGGTAATATCCATCTCGACGGGGTTAGGGTTCCGCGCATTTGAAGGCGCGGTAGATTCTGGCCCCGTTTTTCGTTCAAAGGCATGGTCGTAATAGCGTTTGCCATCAGCCATTTCCCGCACGTCCACAACGACATCATGCATTCGACCATCTATCTGTATCTTGGCTCCATAGTAATGATGCGCCAACACTGATGGATTACCTTTTTCCTCTGGTCGACTCCCAAGATAAGCGCCTTGCTTGATAATCTCAGGTGTCACCGCTACTGATTTAATCAGATCAGCCTGCGCACCTGCCAATGTATGCCTGACGCCTGCCATCGGCAGAATGATTTCATCGCCAGTGTTCTCGTTTCGGAAGGCCTTGCCCGCAAAGTGCTTCCGCGCATACTCCCTTGCACGCAGCGCCATTTCCTTAACTGTTTTACCCTTCGCAATCGGGCCGCCGTCAGTCTCGATAACGGGCGCATCATCGGGCACACGACTGAATCGGGCGTCACCGTAGACGATTGTCTCAAAGTCACGTACAAACCTCGGGTCATGGGTCAGAACCGTGATCTGGCTCTCGCCTTCCACCACCGCTTTCCGTGCCGCTGCAACGATCCGCAGCACTTCAACATCGGTCATCTGATCAAGACGCTCCGCAAACCGGGTGCCGGCCATGATTTTGCGAAGCCCTTTCCGGATCAAGTGTGCGATCTGTTGAATCAGGTCTGGCTGAACGGTACCGGTACCAGCGATGTGGGCGATCAGCTCATCCGCCATCATTTCCCGGCGCTCAGACAGGGACATATCCCCGGCATTCTCCCAGTAGCTGGACAGGTCGAAGCCGTACTTCTTTCCGAGGCGCTGGATGCCAGGGTATCCGCCCACGCGGTTGAACAGCCGATCCATGTGCATGCCGAAGGCCGGGCCGTAGAGCTGCCGTAGTCCGTAGTGACCCAACGCCTCATGCAGTACAATGCGTTCAACGTCCGTTTCTGTCCGGATCTTGTCAGCAACCAGGTAAAACCGGCCCTTATGGAATACGCCATCTATTTTGCCGCGGGCATTCTGCTTATCTATGGTCTCCTGCAGATCCGCCGGAAGATCGCGATCCGTCGCAACCGTTACCATTTCGGGTGCATTCGTCCAGTTGGAAGTGATTCTGGTGGCAGTAACCTCTACCTGGTCACGCGAGATGGGCAGGCCCGCATCATCCGTGCGGGAGAGAAGGATGTCTGATTCAGAAGCAAGCTCGGGATCAAAAGCCGCGCTAGTGCTACGAACCTGTGCCGGCTCGAACGCTACAATTTCTTTTACATCAGCAAAGGCCAGGATCGCACCGTCATACCCAAGCTCTTGAAGTCGTTTGGTAAATGCCTGTGTTTCTTCAGGTGCTGCGCCTTGCAGTCTTGCCTTGTCAGAAAGCGAAGCAATATAGGGGTTCTGCAGGCGCACCATGACCGGCATTACATTGCCACCAGAGCCTCCTGCCTTGATCTTGGCGTAATGATTTGCAAGGTCGGGTTGGTCGGTCAGATAGATTCCTTCTCCGAGCCATCCGCTGTCTTTTCGCCCGGAGTGTCCGAGATCAAATCGCTCAATGTCGGCAGCTGTTCCGTGGTAGAAAGTTTGGGGTCTATCGGCAGCAGTTCCAGTGCTTCGTGCATCTGGTGTATGTCGTTCGCCTTCCTGACCGCTTTGATGAATTCTGTCTCTTCCTTGCTCACGGGCTTTTACCTCATAAAGTTCGTCAATGGATTGCACAAAGCCCTGATCCAGAGCCCTCTGCATGCGCGCAGCGTAAGACATGTCCAGCTCGGTATCGACTCGACTAAACCGCGCCGGTCGATACATCGTCTCGCTGACCTCATAGTCTCGGTTTTTGCCTTTGTTCTCAACAAAACCGAACCGCTTATACCACTCAGTCAGCCTGGCTTTATTCCCGCCAAACTCAGCCGAAGGCGACAGTACCAACGCCTTGCCTTCCTTATCGGCATGCTCGACCAGTCTACTCATAATGGCTGAGCCTATGCCCTGCTCTCGCTGGTCCTGTGGTACATCGACCAAAGCCAGCTCAATCTGTGAGTCGTTTTCAGCCAGTCTCAGCTTCACGCCCGGGTATTGATCTTGAATACTCTTGGTCAGCGAACGGGTTTCAAGGGTGCGACTGAAGCGCGGCGCATCATTGGTATCAGCTTTGCCGTCTTCGGTTTCTGCCTGCACAGACTGATTGCCTTCATTCTGGAAGGTATCTCCCAGCTCATTCAGCACCACATCAGGTACATCATCAGCAAGCTCCGTGGTTTGAGCTTCAAAGATCGGACGGATTTTGCCTTCCTGCCTGCGGCCAAATGACAGCCCGCCTTCAATTTCGGTACCGGGATACTTGAACCCGTTCGCACGAAGCTGCTTTCGAATTTCCCGCACGTCACCCATAACGCGGATGCTGGTGTCTGTAGGCTCAATGCGGAATGACGGCTGTTCGACTGCGACTGGATCTGAGGAGATTTCCGGTACAGCTTGTGTGTCACCAATCAGGGCTTCCTGAGACACAGCGGAATTTGTGCCTCCAATCTGAACGGCAAAGCCGCCATCTACCGGTACCACCGAAGCGTAGCCCCGGTTGTCGCGGAATGCGGAGGACGCCTGGGCGGCACGCTCTGAGGCAAAGGGGCTTCCGTTGGTCTTGTACTTCAGCTGCGGCTGTTGAGTAGTTGCAGTCTGAGCACCACTATCCTGTTCAGAGCTTGGGAAATCTCTGATCAGTGGCACCAAGTCATCAATCGGCGCCTGCAGCTGGATAACCTTCACGGGTTCACCGGTATCACGCTTTGCCATCCACTGGTGATGCCCATCCACAACATGGCCGTCAGCAGACACCAATATTGACCGGTCGCCTCCGGTAAACTCACGCGCCTTCTGCACCTTTGCAGGCGAAAACTCAGCCTGTGTTGGCTTGAGTGTGCGCGGGTCGATTTCCGCTTGCTGATGATCAATGCCGCGTGCATTCAGGTAGTTGACCAGTGCGCCACGATTCTCGGCCTTGACCTGTGGCATTTCAGCACGCGGAACATTCAGGGTGCCTGACTCTGGCGTGAAGCGGGTCCATTCTTGGTCGATCTGTTCTCCGGCAATGCTTTGGGTATCAGGCTGGGCAGATTCAGTGACTTGAACTTCACCGGCACGAACCTGATTGCGCACCTCAAGTGCCTGAGTCATCTCAGGGGTGCGGCGTGATACCGGGGTGCGCAGCGCCAGACGCGCTCGCTCCATTACATTGCGGTACTGATCCGGCGTGATTGCGCGAGTCGCGTTACCGGCGGGCAGTGCGTTTGTTTTTGCCTGTACGGTGCGCTCAACTACATTGCGGCCAATGCCCCCATATCCTGTTTGCGGCTGCTTTACGCTATGCTGAGGACGATCCTGCCCCATGTTGATCTGACCGGTGCCAGGCGGCAGCATGGCTCGCTGCTGTGCCGGTGGCAATTCACTACTGCGATCCAGTTCACCCTCAATGGCAGTCGGATGGAATGGCGTCTGGCCTTCCTGCCCATAGCGTGCACTGAAGTCATCTGCAGTGCGCTGGGCACGTTCGGACTCCATCTGCTGACGCTGCGCCTTGGCATAGTCTGGCTCTTCACCAAAGACAATACCGGAGTCAGTCAGGCGGTTGGTGCGCTGCTGCTCCAACGATGCAGGCCCGCCAACATTGCGGGGCTGATCGTAGGTCTCACCAGTTCGCCCTGGGTCTTGATACGGACCTACTTCACCACCGGTTACCTCACCCTGGGATACATACGGCACCGGGAATTGATGGGCAATCTCGCGTACCTGGTCGTTGGTTTCGGTGGCTTCGCGGTACAGGCGGTTGCCTCGGTCAGCGAATCGGCTTGCAGCTTCATTATCACCCTGCGCTCTCGCCTCATCAGCCTGCCGATACAGGCGCTGCGAGGTGAGCAGCATAGCTGCTTCGTCCGTGAAGCCCATGCGGTCGGCAGTAATGATCAGACCATCAAGGCCGGACATATCGCGGGCACTTTGACGAGGTGCCGGCTGCTCGGCTTGGCGCGGTTCCAGCGACACGCGAGACTCGGTGCCAGGCGCTGTATCAAACTGGGACCAGTCACGCTGCTCTGGCATCTGAATGCCAAGATCGGCCGCGCTTACCTGCCCTGCGGCCTTCGGTGTATCTGCAATGGTTTTGGCTTCACTTACCGCACCGGGAATTTCACTGGATGCTGCCTGTGCTTTGGTTGACTCCTGCGCCAGTGCATCACCGCCTGCGGCTGCAACCTGATCACCGGCTGCGTTAATGCGGGCGTTGGCATCGCCTACCGGGTTGCGCGGCACGGTCGCACTGCCACTGAATGCCCCAACGCCACCACCCATAACCATGCCAGCAAGGGTACCCATGACCGCAGCGTCATCGACCCCTTCACTCCACTCCTTATCCAGCGCAAGGTTTTGCAGGATCTGTTCGGACACGGACTGTGGCAGCTCCTCAAGCAAGCCTTCAGTCACGGCGCCTTCTATGACTTTGCGCGGAATGCTCTTGGCTGGCATCTGTGCAATTTCACCAACAACGTCTGACGGCTTCAGTCCGCGCGCAACCAATGTGTCGATATCCCCTACGCCGAGCTTCTGCGCCAGGCGGCCACCACCGATTGCAAACAGCGTTCCGAGCGTGCCGGTTCCAAGCGCAATTGCAGACTGTTCTGCTGTCAGCAAGCCATCATCAGTCTGTTGGCGGATACCCTCTGCCTGAAGGCCAGCCATTGTTGCACCTTCACCAATTGCGCCTGCCGCCACCTGACCCTTGAGCCCCATCTGCCCAAGGCGAGTTGCCGCCGTTAGGCCTCGACCAGCAACACCCCCTGCACCGATGGACGGCAATGACTCAACCAATGGATTGAAAATCAGTGACGGGTTTTGGATGGCAACGGCCGTCTTATCCATAACCCCGTCAGCACCGGCAAAGCGCTGCTGCTGTGCCTTGTACTGATCGGTATGCAGGTCGCTGAGAATATCTTTTGCCTCGCCAGGCCTGAAGCCGAGAAGCCCGCCCTCGTTCTCAAGGAATTGACCAACACGGCCACCAGTCGGGATATCAGCAAGACCAACCGCCATTTCAGGAACAGAGATTGCACCCTTTAATGCAGAGATACCCAGGTCACGCGCATACCCGAGAACGCCCCTTCCGTCTGTCTGCTGCTCAAACTGTCGAGCCTCCAGTTCTTCGGGTGCAAGCAGCGCTTCTGCTCTGACCTGGGACATTGGCTTGCCGCCGAAACGCTCTGGCAACAACTGAGGGAGTGCTTCAACGATCTGATCATCACTGAAGCCCTGAAGATCCGGGTTAGCTGCCCGAAACTGGGAAAGGTAATTCATGTGTGCGTGTCCTCACGACAGGCGAATTCAGACTGGATTTACCGGTACTGCTTGCGTTCCATTATACGCTGCTCGGCCAGGCGGATCTCTTTTTCCGTCAGGTATGGCCGTACACGTTCCAGCTCTTCCTGTTCTGGTGCCCAGCCGGCGTCCAGCTTCTTGCGGACCATTTCGATTGCAGGCTTGATTGCTTCATACTGCTGGTTGCGGGCCTGCCAGTCTTGTGGCTGGCTATTGGCTGATGCTGGGTTTTTAAGCAGACCGACGCTGGCAGCCGGGTTAAACTCCTGCGGCTGTGGCATTGAGGCCTGAGGCTGCGTTGGCGCATTTGCCGGCGTAGCAGCTTGTTGCGCTGCAGGATCATTGACCTTGATCTGCCCGGACTGAACAGCCTGTATCAGTGGGTTGCTACCACCTGCAACACGCGGCCCTGCCAGATTTTCCAGCGCTTCTCGATAGAACTGCTCCTCGGCAGACTGCCGGCTACCGCCATACTCAGCAAAGTCAGATGAATCCGATGACAGCCATCCTGCTTGCTTATCCACCTTTTCCCGGGCGATCTCGCGGGCTTTGGCTTCCATTTCTGGCGTGACCTGCGGGCCAGGGGCTGCAGTACCGTAAACAGGCGCCGGGATCAGTGTTGGCCTTCCATTTACTTCACCCCAGACGAACGGCTCCTTGATTTCGTTGCCCGCCTCATCCCGACCGGTGGTGATCATCTGGATTTTCGGGTCGCGTGAAGAGGAGTTGGATGCGCGCATTTGAGCCAGGCCGCGAGCATTACGATTCTGGATTTCCAGCTTCTCGCGCTCCCAGTCGCGGTTTGCCTGAGAGGCGGCGTCCTGTCGTGCGATATCCTCCGCCCGAATCCGATCCTCACGCGCATTCTGCTGCTGAAGCGCCTGATCCTTCCACTCCTGAATGCGCTGCAGCTTCGCCTGCTCGTACATATTGGCACCCGCCTGCTGCATGCCCTGACCAAGCCCGCCGAGCAATCCCCATGATGCCATCACACACCCCCTTGCATCGCCTGATTCTGCATTGACTGCTCAGGCTGCATTGCGCCCTGGCTGCCGGCCATTTGCTGTACCGCGGCAATCACTTCTTCTTGGTTGTACTTGCCGGAGTTGGCCGCAAGCCATAGCTGTACCGCCACTTCAAAGGCGGCCGTCTGCTGCTCTTGGTCTACCTGCATACCAATCTGCCCCAGTGCATCAGTCACGTCACCCAACAGCGCAATGCCAAGGCTGGTTGCCACCAACATATCCAGCTGCCCGACTTGCTCCTGAACTTTCATCATGATGCTGACAATCGCTTGAGCCAGCCCCTGCTCAGGCGGCAGCTTCTGTAGGTCCTGCATCATCGAATCAAATACGCGCTTGTCGTACACCATCTGCATAGCCATCTGGTAGCCCTGCTTCAGCTGTGCGACTTGCTCGTTATTCAGGCTCTGGCCCGCGTTCTCAAGTAGTCCTGCCATGTTATGCCACCTGCTCGAATCGTCCGGTATTGGGGTTGTAACGCGAGTTGCGAAGGAATGAGGTATCACCCGTCAGCTGCCGGCGTTTGCGTGCTGCCTCCAGTGCGGCCATTTCATCATCGAATCGGCCTTGTTGACCCATGCCTTGCAGCAGGCCGCCGCCCATTTGCATCATACTGGATGCCATCATTGGGTTGTCCTTGGCCCATTGCATTGCCTGTGAGCCATATCCTTTCAGAGTATCGAAGGCACCCATGGCGCCATTGGCAATACCTGAACCCTGAGCGCCAAGCTGGTAACCAGTCTGCGGCATGGAGGCTCCCATATTGAGAAGCCCGGACCCTGCTTGCGTAACGCCACCAAGGCCATTGGACGCTGCCGCCGATAGACCATCACTCATAAAGCTGGATGCTGATGGGATGGACATGCTGGCACCCGAGGCTATCCCTTGCTCTGCCGCAAAGCTGCCAAGGTCTGCCATGCCAGCTCCAAAGTTGGATGCCGCACTACCTGAGAGTTGACTGGCTGCGCTGGACAGGCCTGTTTCCAGTGCAGCACCGCCTGCGGCCATACCCTGCATTGTTGAAGTGGCTGCAGCTTGCTCTGCCAGGCCTGCACCTGCTGTTTTGATCGCCTGTTGGCCTGCAGCACCTGTGGCAGTGCCGGCAGCGCTGACAGCTCCCTCTGCTGTTCCCGCCATGCTTGCTGCGCCACCGCTCATCAAGCTGGTTGCGCCAAAGTAAGCCCCAACGCCACCCACTACCGCCTTGAGTAGATTGCCTTCCTTCAGGCCTTCAATCGCTGTCTTGGCTGCCATTGCGGCACCGATGAATTTCAAGCCTGCTACTATCGCTGGTGCACTCATGTGTTCACCCTGAAGTAAGTGCCCGACTGCTCAAAGCCGAGTCGTTGATAAAGAGTCTCGGTGCGCCTGCCGGCTTCGCCGCCGAATGTCACGCCAAGGGTTATTTCATTGTTGCCGGGAAAGGCCTTTGCCCATGCTTGGTATTCACGGATCAGCTGCAGCCCGTTGCGCCTTGCATAGAAGAACAGATCAGCAATCAGCAAGCCGTCATGCCACAGGGCATCCGTTGCGGTTGCGATCAAAACGCCATCACCGTTGAAAGCCACAAGACATCGCGGGCTGAGGATGACAGACTCAAGACTTGCCCATGTTTTGTCACGGTTGAATGGAATGGCCTGATAGGTTTCGGAGCGACTATGCGCCTCTTCGATCAGGTCCAGGATGGGGTCAATGTCATTAAAGGAGGCGTGCATGATCAACCTCCAGGTTCAAAAGGCTGCACAGGTCTTATCCACTCTCCGTTAATTAATTCGTACTTAGGACCTCCAAGCCGGCCAAGAAGACTGGTGACCGGCTCAGACTTAGGAGCTGAATTGCCATTCTTATCAACCAAATCCCCCCTGCTGTTCCGTGTAATACCTGAGGTATAGATTCCACCATCACCCCACGTCAGTGATGAGGTGTTGGATTGTGGGGTCTCTGGCTTCTGAACCTGGGCTGACCCGTTTCCTGTAGGTACTTCGTCATACACCAACTGACCGCCATCAAAGCGCACACCAGAAAGCGCAGTTGCCATTGAAGTGCCCTGCTGAATAGCATCCCATAGCGACGACATAGCAGTATCTTTGGCTGTCTGATCCATGTCAGACGAGTTGATATCCGACATACCCTGCAAGAACTGGGCATACAAACCAGAGTTCTGCTTCAGTCGCTCAATAGCCATTGAGCTGCCCAGCTCGACATCCGTTAGCGACATCTCGTGCTGACGTTGCTGTTCATTCTGATCGGAGTTGAACTGACGATCGATTGCGGCCTGATCTGCCTGTACGCTGGTCTGCCAAGCATCGTGCTGACGATCCAGCCCGGCTTGCTCAGATTCATAGGCCTGCTCTCGTTCAAGAAGGCCCAGCTGACGGCCGTAATCAGACTCCGCCTGTTTTTCGTTCAGCTGCTGTTGCAGGTTCATATTGTCTCGGGTGAACTGCTGGGTCTGCTGGTTCAACCCTTGTTGCAACTGATTAGCAAGCTCCATATTGCCTTGCTCCAGCGCCTGTTGAAGTTGCGCCATGCTTCTGTCCAGTTCATCAGCCTTTTCCATTTGCCCAAGGGTCCTGGCGTAATCAGCTACTGCTTGTGTTTCATTCAGCTGCTGCTGAAGCGTCATATTGGATTGCGTGAAGCCTTGCTGCTGCGCGGCTTCTTGCTGCTTCAGCTGTGACTGAAGACCCATGTTGGACTGAGTGAAAGCCTGTGTTTGCTGATTGAGCTTCTGCTGAAGCTGGTTCGCCAGCTGCATGTTCCCTTGCTCAAGCGCCTGCTGAAGCTGCGCCATATCCTTTTCAATCGAGGCAGCAACATCCATCTGTTGCAGCTGCCGTGCGAAGTCAGCAACGGCCTGTGATTCCGTAAGCTGCCGCTCCAGTTGCATGTTGTCTTGAGTAAAGCCTTGTTGTTGTTCGTTCAATCGCTGCTGAAGCTGATTGGCAAGCTCCATATCACCCCGACCCAAAGCGTTATCAAGCTGCATCTGGGTCTGTGCAATCTGATCTGCTAAGCGCATGTTTGACTGCTCGAGCGTGTTGCTGAAGCCCAGCTGCCCTCGCTGAATTTGGTCAGCAAGGCGCATATTGTCCTGCTCGAAGCCTTGAGTTTGGCTGTTAACGTCTTTCTGAAGGTCTGTTCCGAGCCGCATATTGGATTGCTCAAAACCTTGCAACTGGGTGTTTAACCCCATCTGCAGGTCGTTACCCAGGCGCATATTCTCCTGTTCAAAGCCTTGAGTTTGACGGTTAATGTCTTTCTGAAGATCTGTTCCGAGCCGCATATTGTCCTGCTCAAAACCTTGCAACTGGGTATTCAATCCCATCTGCAGATCGTTACCCAGGCGCATATTCTCCTGTTCAAAGCCCTGCATCTGACTGTTCAGCTGCTTCTGGAAACCAAAGTTTTGATCCGCAAGCCCCTTCTGCTGCGAATAGTTTTGATCATTCAGTTCGGCCTGTAGCAATCCGTTGTACTTCTGCAAGTCCATATTGGCGTAGGTGCTGGCATCCTGTTGTGCAATGGGTGTTGCTACGTCAATCATGGCCCCCATACTGGCCTGTGCACCGATTGATGAGTTCAGCAACCCGCGGGAATTGGCAAACTCCATGCCCTTGGACTGCGCCCGCTTCATGAGTGGGTTGTCTTTTTGCAGGAGGCCGTCCAGCTGGCCTTGAACGGTGGATTTCTTGTTCACCGAGTAGTTCGGAGAAGTGTAATTGTTCGCCATGTTGGGCCCTCTGTTTCACAACAGTGTTGAGAAAAGGTATTACAGAGTCAGATCAATCGCGTTGACTGCCTCAACGGTTTCTGAGGCATTGATAGCTGCCTCCAGTTGCCACTTTCGCTGGTATGACTGAATGCCGAATTGGTCGATCGCGCTCAGGATAATGTCCCAATCTGTAGCGGGATCGATGATATGGAATTGATCATCTGACCCGCGCACAAAATCCAGCCCCTGCCGCCTTGCAACCTCCAGATTCTGCTTGTCCTCGTAGCCGCCCTGGACCGAAAACCCCAGTCCCGTGTCGATGGTGGGACGCCCTTTTTTGAAGCGCTCAAACCGTTTCGACAGCTCCTGCAGCCTGACCAGCCGGGCCAGCTCCAGCGGTGTGCGTTTCGCCATCAGATCACCCTCGTTTTGATGTTCATGTCCGCCAGCGCATGGATCCGGACCGTGGTGCTGTCCGGGTGGTCCCATTCATAATCGGTACCCGGCACGGCGCCGGTGTAGATCGCATTGGCGTCGTAGTTGATTAATAACCCATCGCTACTGGGTACGTCTGATAGTGTGTCACTGTATAAGATGATCGCCAGATCCAGGGTATCGGTCGTGACTGGGAAGTCAGCGCTGCCAGCAGCTGATAATTGTGCGCTATCCATCCTGTTCGTGGGTATCGACATAGCATCGGATAGCGCCCCGAATACACTATTCCTGCTCGCAATTGTCCACGTATTATTGACATAGGTGTTATCAGAATTATATTCCCAAACACCGGCGCTCTTACGCACAATGGCTCGACTGCCTGAGCCGCTTTTCACCACTCTGAATGTTAATTGATTATCGCTACTGATTGCATAATAGATCTGCTGCCCGTTCTTGGATTCCATGGCCGACATGCCGTTCACGCCATACCAGAATCGGGTATCAATGCTTGTTTTTGATACGATCGGAATGTATTCATTCGTACTGACGGCTATCTGACCGAGTGATCCTTTCATCAAGGATCCTGTATCACCATCAATAACACCAAATGATGTTCCAGAGTTAATATCAATCAATCCTTTTGGCATATATAGCGACCCAAGATACAGCTCAAGATTGGCGCTATTTTCTAGCTCGTAGCTGGAGATATCTCCCGGTGTAAAGGAGGTGTATTCACGTAGATATGCTGCGCTCTGGTATGCATAATCAGCAATATATACCTTATCTTCGTCTATAGAGCACATTACCGAGTTTGGATAAAATCCAGCCGGGGATTCTATATAGCCTGAATCCCGGGCGAGAGTGTCAACCTCAAAAGCTGAGGATAGCGTATACCTATAAACTCTTCTGTCGTTAGTGTTGCTGGTATACATGGCAAATCCGTTTTGTGATACGTATAGCGATGCGATATTTACTGCCAATCCATCTATTAGATTTCCGGTTTTTGAATCATACGCAGCACTATCGATCTCGCCCGCCGATGATAGAGACCACTGATAAACTGTTCCGGTATTATGCACATAAAGCTTATCGCCGGATGGCGATACCGCCAAGCCTCTTACGGCCGACACAACACTGCTAATATCTAATGATTTCCCGCTATAGCTTAACGTATCCAGATCACCCGCTGATGACAGGTTGTATTGATACACATGGGTGCCATTATTATCAATAGCAAAAACTCTGGTTGAATTTGAGTTTACTGCCACTGATGGCGTCGCGTTGTTGTTTGATAGGGATGTAAACTGCACAACCCCGGCTACCTGGGCAACATCATAGGGATTGCTTTCTTTGGTGATCGCTACTCCAGGAGAGCCAAAGTCAACACCTGTCATTACCCATTCACCGGGCATTACTGCCGAGGTGCTATTAAACGCTGATCGAACTATCGCAGTCCCATCTGTATTTAGTAGAACGGCCTCGCCGCCATTGAAGATGATTCGTTTACCCACATCGCCGGCCTCGAACACGCCAGCACCTAACGACAGGGTGATGGAGCCACTTGTCCCGCTGGGCTGGATAGTTGTGTTATAGGCAAAATCCTCTGCATCGTAGTTACTGCCATCCGCCGCAACATTCCAATCCGAGTTGGTCAGCCCGGTATCCACCACCTCCTTGAGCACGGTCACCACCGGCATTTCGATTTCATCATCCAGCGTGATTGACCGGGTTTCGCCGTTGGTGACTGATGCCGTCAGCGTGCCGAGCGTTTTGGTACCACCCCCGCCGTAGGCTGACCAGTTATCGGTTTCACTGGTGACCGGATCATCACCAGTGGCCGCTGTACTGCCAACAAACCGGTAGGTGATCCCGTCCGAGCCGATCACCACGGCACCGAAGGCGTATTCCGCCGTCGCACTGTACGGCTGCGCATTGGCCCATTCCGCCACCTTCGCCATCACCTGGCCGTAGGTCATGGCGTGGCCCGACTGCGTGGCGGACCCGATATTGATGGCCTCAGAAAACCCCTTGCCAGAGGCAGCGAGCGCGGGCAGCCTGGCAAAGCCCTGTTGCACCTGGTCGAACTTCGCATCCACATCACTCGCCCGGATACGCTCGCCCGGCTGGAACCGCTGCAGGTCGTCTGAATTGTCGTAGTAGTCGTTAGCCACGCATCTGTCTCCGCTGGTCGTAGTGCAGCATGTAGCCCCGGATTGAGTGGGGCGCCACGGTTGTACTGCTGTGATAGATGGAAAGGTTCATGTTCTCGCCGGAGCCAGCGATGCTGATCGGCGTGTTGGACTGGTAGGGGGATGACCAGGCGGCATCACCCCAGTCGCTGACATCGAATGAGCCGCCGGCGGCCAGTGTGCTGATCTGCATCCGCAGGTGGCGGGCGACATCATCGTCACCATAATCGAAGCCCGGCAGCACCCAGAAGTCGGTTGCATCAAGTCCCGCGGTTTCCAGAAATGCCCGCCGGAACCGCTTGCGCACTGACGGTGACCCGCAGTGGTTGTACTGCAGCGTGAGAATGGATTCGATCGGCTGGTCATGGAAGGCGGTGCCACTGTCCATCTGATAGACATAGCCGGAGTCGTCGCCGAAGATGATCAGCTCGTTATTACTGCTGTCCTCGCCCTGCGCCACGCATTTGAGGACGTGCGCAAACTCCGTCAGCGTGATACCCACCAGCTCATTCCCGGAAAACGTGGCCCGGATCCCCTGCCCATTCTGGTCCCACACCCGGTACTGGTTATGTCTCTTGCTGACACAGGTGGCCACCGGCTGGTAGCCGCTACTGAACAGCGGTGACACCGCCCGTCCCCAGGCCGCCAGACTAAAGTCGCCAAAGGCCTGTGTCGCCTCTAGCGAGGTTGGCCCCTGATCACCGATGAACAGCGGCTGTGACATGCTGGCGATGCTGTAGCGCTTGGCGCCGGCGTTGGCTGACAGGATTTTCAGCTCCCAGTTATCGACACTGGTGCCGTACAACACCTTGATCGAGTCAGCACAAAAGATGGCCAGCACGCCACCGGACAGCGAAGCCAGCCCCGTCACGCGGTCAGAGGCGCCAATCTCCGCCGCCCCGAGCGTACCGTCCCAGGACGCCGGCTTGCCGGCTTCGGAGAGCTGAATAGAGCCCGCCTCAAACCCAAGCACTAACCGATTGTCATGGGTAATGATATGAGCCGCACCACCCTGGGCGGCGGTCAGTTCGGTCAGCGTCGTGCCATTCCACTCATACGGCTTGCCGTTTGGGCAGACCATGTACAGCGCCTCGCTGGCAGCTGTGGCGTAGAAGTTGCCGATGGCGAATTCATACCTGCCTGCGGCCATCCCGGTGCCCAGCTGATCCCAGACCCCGGTACTACTGTTCCACTGGTGGAGTGCCGCGGTACCACCGGACGACTGCTCGCGGATGGCATAGAAATCACCCCGCCAGACTGCAACACCGAGAATTTGGCCATTACCCGGGACGCCTTCACCCAAGCGGGTATAGCCAGTTATGCTGCGATAACCACCCTCAACAGGGCATTCATAGTTCAGTGCTAGAATTGCGCGCCCCGGGTCTACCTGCGTCGGTGGGGTGATCAAATCGAGCCCACCGGATAGTGGCGTATATTGCTGCTGACTCATACAACAGGCCCCGGCATCATCATCACAGGCAACTGATCCAGTTCAAGGTCGGCCAGCATCTGCTGGTACTGTATCTGTCCTGAGCTGAAAACCTCCTGTGCATTCTCATACCCGGCGTACAGCATCATTGCCTTGTAGACGATCAGCATGTGGTAGTGACTTGGCAGTAGTGGAACGTCATCGTTTTCCACCAGCTCTTGCGGCTTGGCGTAATATTCGCCGAACAGGGTGTAATCGGTATCGGCTGTTGCGTTCAGGTACAGCTGACCGTTGGGCGCCATGCTGCAACCGGTCGGCCTGCCTGTATTCAGGGTCTGTCGGCGCAATTGCTGCATCTGTGCCCACGGCATGACACTGATTCCATATCCATCGATATGCAGGGTGTCGCCACTCAGGGTGCGGAGATCAGCCGGCAACGACACAATGCTATTGCCTTGAGCAATGGGCTGACTCAATACCGTCCAGTGAAAACCCCAGTCGGTGCGGTAATTCTGGATTTCTCGCCAAGCCTGCGCTATCCAATCAACCCAGAGTTTGTTTTCACCGCTTTGGCCTGTAACGGAGGTAGGGCCCGTGCCGCTACCTCCGCACTCCTGCCGCAGCCGTTGACACAGTTGCAGGAAGTTCATTTATCAGTCCTCGGGATCTTCAATACCCAGCACGGTGAACGGATAGGAAGGCACTTCGGTCCACTCGCCGGTATCTTCATCACGCACATTCTGAACAGCGTTATTCAGTGAGTGGAACAAGCCTTCACCAATGGTGACAGTCTCGCCACGCTTAATGCGGACCACGCGGCCATTACAGCCCAGCATTACCGGCTGCTTATCCTTGCCGTCCTTGTGAATCTTGATGGTGTAACGCTTCTCGCCCTTGCGGATCGCAACACCGGTATCATTGCGGCTCGGCGCGGCCTTGGCTTCTGTGGCCGGATCAGGCTCACCCAAGGCTTCACGGATCTTGGCGCGAATCGTGTCTTCGCTCGGATTGCCGGCCAGCGTAATACCCAGAATCTTTGCCTGCTCCTTGAGTTCATCTTTACTCATGGATTCAAGGTTGATCTCGTTCATGTCGTTCTCCTGCGGCCCTTCACGGGCGGCTTCAGATCAAAAAAGAAAGGGGAAGCGAATGCCTCCCCTTGTTACATCACCGGTTATGCCAGCTCAGTCGCCGCCACTTCCATGCGGCACAGCCACGCCTCGTTGGCGATAAAGCCTTTCCAGTAGGATTTCCAACCTACCCAGCCCACCTGGCCCAGCTTGTCGTTGGAGTCGATCTCACCCGGCTGGCGAATCTTCATCTCAACCGCTTCCTTGCCCTTCAGGGCAATGTGGCCGTAGGCATCCTGACCGGTGTAGATGATCGGGTACACATCAGCATTGGTGCCGGTAGAGGACACCATTGTGCTTGTGGTTGCGCCGGCATCTTCCCAAGGCTCCAACACCGGAGTCAGGATATAACGCACGTCTTCAACCTTGCCGATCTCATACGGCAGCGGCTTCATTGAGCCATACTTCTCAACCGGTACGAAACCAGTCAGGTCACGGATATCCGCTTCCAGGTTGGTGTGTGCAAATGCGAGGAAAGCCGCGTCGATGGCTTCAGTGCCGTACTTGACGGAGCTGGATACCATCTTGGTAACTTTCTTCGCACGCTCAGCCTTCAGCAAGCGAGTTACGGCGCGCTGCTTGGACAGGCTGATCGCACTGTTCACCGCGTTACGGGCAGAGCCATTCGCATAAAACACGTTGGTGCCGCCGCGAATGATGCCCCACAGCAGAGACTCGAAAGTTTCCTGTGACTGCTCACCGGTCAGGGTGGTGGCATCCTTCAGTACCGGGTCTTCTGCCAGGTCGTGAACCACATCGGTGATCTCAACCACATCACCGTACTGGCTCAGGCTTACTTCCACATCTTCGTAGGTCAGCGCCTTGGAAGTCGGGGCTGTGCCTTCAGTCAGCGGAGTGGTGGCCAGTGCCAGCGGTACCGGACGGCGGAACTTCACGGTCTGGGATTTGTTTTTGGGTACCGGCTTGGTCATACCGTACTTGGACAGTACAGAGACCGGCTCGGCATGCTTGAGGTGTTCAGCCATTGCCCACGCGGTAGTGCGCTGGGACAGGCTGGAGTATGTAGTTTGTGCCATGGTATTGCTCCTAAGTGCAAGAAAAGTAAAAGGTTTTGCTTTGCTACCCTTTCGCTTGCTTACACGGAGGAGTCACAGCAAAACCCCGCGTCCAGTGAAGGAGGCAGGGCTTTGGGAATCGTCCGCTTGGTGCTTGCGCGGGTGGATCAGAGCAAACCAGTGTGTCAGGCGGCGTGAGCGGCCTTACTGGCTTGCGAAATAGTCAAACGCGGCATCAAGATCATCTTCTGCCGGCTGACCGGGGTTGCGCCGTCCGCCACGATTGGGGATTGTCTGCGCGTTCTGCAGCTGCCGTTGCCGGCGCTGGCTCACCGCTTGGGCTTGCTGTTGCTGCATGCCAGTGGCCAGCTTGTAGTTGCCGATCAAATACGCGGCATCTGCGGCGTTCTCTGATCCCATCAACTGCTGTACCGTTGGTGGCTGCGTGCTGACCCATTGGCGAAATTCGTTTGTTGCAGCCACGTCCCGCCAGTCGGGGTGCTGCTGCTCCAGGATCTGGTACTGCGAGCTGACATACTGTTCGCGCGCCTGCTGCTGGATCGGCTGAATCTGCTGTTGCAGCTGCTGGATCTGGTTCTGGTACTGGCTGGATACGGCTGCCATGCGCTTTTCCAACGCCTGCGCCACTTCAGGGAAGTCCTCTTTCAGTGCCTCCCATTCGGCATCGGTATAGCCTGAGCCATCAGGATTGTCGGTACCGCTCTGATTGGATACCTGCGGGGATTTGCTTTGCAGCTGTTGGATCAGCTGTTCCTGCTCATTGATCTTGCGCTGCAGGGCATTCTGGCGGCCAAGGTCGCTGTTGTAACGGTGCTGCCACTGCTGGGCTTCCTGCTTGTAGCGCTCAAGCTCGGCAGCAGGGTCAGACTGTTGCCCGCCTTCTTCGCCCTGCTCGCCTTGCCCGTCATCGCCATTGTCGCTGCCCGCTTCGTCATCAAGCGAGTCGTCAGAGGCGAATCGGCCCTGCTCATCACGGAGCTGATCGTCCTGCTCTCCGCCGGTTTCGCCAGTGGCGAACTCATCAAAGGCTGATTCCAGTTCCTGATCGTGCGCGTTCTGCTGTTCTTCGTTTTGCATGGTGCCTCCAGCGGCCTTCACAGGCGGCTATTGGTTTCGGGTTATGAGTATGAGTCCGACACGATAACCGGATCGTCCTCGGTATCCGTCAGGCAAAGTAGCTGGTTGATCAGATCAATCTTGCCGCGTTGCCGTTCTGAATCTTGGTCAGCGATCAGAGAATCAATCGCTTCCAGTCGCTGGCTCTGCGCCCACTCGGTCACGGCCAGCCAGGTTTCACTGTGCTTGTCGATCTGGCTCATCAGAAAGTATCAAACCCCCGTGCCAGGTTTTCGGCCTGCATCTGTGTCTGCGTGCGCTTCAATGCCAGATCACCAGCCGCCTTGTCTCGCTGCGTCTGGATCTTGACCTGCTCCAGTTGCAGCTTGGCCTGCAGCTGTGCAACGGTCAGATTCTCCCGGGCTGCGATATCCGCCAGCTTCAGTTCACGCTCTTGCTGCAGCTTGGCCGCATCCAGCTGCTGCCGGTACTGCATCTCCTGCTGTTTCAGCTGGGCATCGACTTGCATCTGCTGCTGCTTCAGCTGCAGCTCTGCCGCTTTAATTTGAGCGCTTGGATCTTCAGGCTGCTGCTGGGACTCGGCAATCTGCTGCCTGCGCTCCTCGATCTCAGCATCGGACAGAGTGATCTGGTGATACGGCACCTCAAGCGCCTTGGCGATCTCCCGATCCAGCCCTTCCCAGTCACGGCGCAATGCCAGTTCAGGGTTGCTGCCGGTCACATTGGCGAACACCAGCAGATTCTCCTGCTGTTTCTCGCGGACCAGAAGCGCGCCGGAGCCGCGGGCATCGATGGTGTAATCGCCTTTGATATCCGGGCTTTCACTGAATTGCATATTCCAGTCGTAGAAGCGCGTTATGGTTGGACGGGTGATATCATCATCCCAGTTCTTCACAGCGCGACGCAGCACGATATTGGCGCTGTTCATCAGCATCGCCATGCCTGAGGAGGTCTTGGTCACATGCCCGGCCTGCTCACCCTGGGCGATCAACGGCAGGTTGGTTTCCTCATCTGCCAGTTGTCGTGCCATGGTAAAAATATTGGCAAGCTCCACCTGGTGACTGGGAGTGCTGAAGGTGGCGAAAGCCTCCTGAACACTGCGAGTTTTATCCCTCAGGTACCACAGCTTTTTCGGACCAAGCTGCCAGCTTCCGTCTGCCGGTTGCACGATCTCACGGTTGACCACCACCTGATCAGCCACGCTCATGCCGCCGTTATCCATCATCATGCGCCAGGATGCATTGATCACTTTCTGCGGATTACGCATCAGGTATGGCACACCAAAGCCAAAGATACTGGACTCGTCTTTCTCCCAGTTGAATACCGAGAACGGCCGGTCTTCGGTATCCATTGGGTTGATTGCCACCTTCAGGACGCACTGGCCGGAGAAAAACACCACCGCTTCCAGTTCGTCATCCAGTTCGTCAATCTCTTCTTCGGGTAGCGGCTCTTCCGTGTCCTGCATCGCATCAATCAGCTCTGCCTTACTGATCGGACCGTGGTACTCCCATATCTCATAGCGATTGGAGTCAACAACGCTGCCGACACCGGTAATGCTGCGGATATCGTTCACGTAGTCCTTGGCAACATGGGTTTCCTTGGCCGCGGTACGCAGCAGTTTACGCAGCTGACCCTTGAGTACACCCGGCATCCGTGCAAAGTCGCGCAGCTGTCGTTTGGTCAGCCGGCGCTTCTCGAAGATGAACTCACACTCATCAATGGTGCGTGCCGACATGTCCGGGTAGAAGTCCCATATATCCACGCGCTCAATGGATGGGGCCAGATCCTCTGTGATCTGCAGCACGGAAGTACCATCTTCCATCAGATCCCAGCGCTTGCGGATGCGCCCAACAACGACCGGTCCCTTGACGATACCGGTACCCAGCTGAGCGGCATCGTGAATAATGTCGCGTGCTTTCGTTGGGTACCGTGCTTCATTTAGCTGGTCGTCGATCTCCTGCTGCATAAGCAGGGCTTTCTTCTTAGCTTCGCGCAGGATTTCGTCAGCCAGCTTACCGGCATCAACCGGTTCACCATTCGGCCCCTGCATCATTTGCCCAGGTTTGACGTTATCCAGCTCCGGTACCGGTGTTGGCTTGATGCCCCAGTTGCGGTCATCAGTCGGGAACAGCATATCCTGCAGTCGTGCTTCAGCCGCATTGGTCTTGTTGCGGGTGATATTGACGAAGACCTGAGAACCGCCGGCCTTCTGAATGCGCTCATACTCACCCGGCTGGTATTCGCCATGGTACTGCCGCAGATCCTTCAGCCAGCGCTGCTCGATATCCGAGCGCAGTGCGGCCTGGTCATGCGCAAGCCGTGACAGGCGTGACGCGAACACCTGCAGACGTTCGGCAAGTTGTTCTTCCTGCTCAACAGGGTTTACAGATTCGTTCATCAGAGCCTCACGGCTGTGCTTTGAATGGGTATCAGTAACCGGCTACCCGGTCACCAATGATGTTTTCGTGCTGTTCAGAGCGGTCAGGTGCGCGCACCGGTTCGGCAAAGGTCAGTACTAAAGCGTCTGCACCGTCTGGTGATCTCAGCCCGCGCTTGCGCATGTCCTCTTTGCTTTCGAGGATTCGGCGCTGGTTGCTGTCGTACTTGTACTGGGGTCCGCAAAGGTCTGCATGAAGCGCGTCCTCGTCCGGGATCATCACCGGCAAGTCACCGTTCAGCCAGTCGCGCACTTCCCACCACATTTCTGCCCGCTTGTTGCGGTACCGCTCCGGGTCCAATGCGCTGCTGCCGAAGTTCACGGCAACAACGATCTGCTTCTGGCTTTCGGGCAACAGCTCCATCAAGCGGTCATATACCCCAGCACCCAGGCCGCCAACATCAATCGCCACCTGTGCCGGCTTCTCCTTCTTGATGATGGAATACACCAGACCGGCCACTTCCATTGTGTCTTTGCCCTTGTGTCGCTCCAGCTGGTACGCGGCACGGTTACGGCGCCGGATAATGGCTGTGCTGTCATTGCCAAACCGTGCCGGGTCAACGCCGATCTTGAGCGGGCCTGACGCAAGGCATTTGTACTGCCTGGCCTTCATTACAGGCTCAGGCGTGATCAATGACTGCCCGCCTGATACCTGGAAGGCCTCTTGTGCCGTCATCGGGTATTCCTGCTTGAAGGCTGACTCGCCATCGACACCATCAACAGTCAATTCAGCAATCTTGAACCGGCGGAACATGATTTGCTCATCATCCAGCCGGTACAGTTCTTTCAGATCCTGCTCGGCTGCCGTGGGCTTGAACCCTTCCGGTACCGGCTTGCGGTATTCCTTCTGCCAAAACCAAGGAACGAAGATGGCGATATACTCACTCTCTCCCGCCTCGGCCTGCTGCCACTGCTGGTGGAAGTAGTTGCCGATCCCGTTTGCCGTGGACTCCAATATTACTTCGGTGTCGGGTGCGTCCGGGATGGCCTGCAGGATGCCTTTGGCATGCTCTGACGCATGGGGCCAGAAGCCAACCTCTGAGCCGTGGAAATACTGAACAGTAGTGCCCCGGCCCACTGCCTTGTTGCCAGCTGTGCCAACCTTGTACCCGGAATCCAAACGATCAAAGATCAACTCCTTGGCGTTACTCGCGCCGGTTGAAGGCTTTACCAGTACCGGGCAGTTCTCGTGATAGCGCTCGGCCATCTCAAACAGTGCCGCTGTAGATTCGGCTTCATGCGTCAGAATGAAGGCCCTTACCCCTTTGCGGTGTGTGACCAGCCAGTAGAGCCGCCCCTCGGTGTAAGTGGATGCGCCCTGCTGCCGGCCCTTCAGGATGATCGCCCTTACCTTGCCGGTCAGTCGCTTCTGCTCGCTGATACAGGCATGGATGTAGCGCTGGGCTTCATTCAGTGTAAACGGTTCGACTCGGCCCTCTTTGGTGCGGATATGCAGGCACCGTGGCGCGTAGTGCTCAAAGTCATCACGCAGCTTGCGCCGGATTTCTTTCTCGCGCTCGTTCATTCCAGTGCAGACAGCGCATCTTCATGGCTGATCTTCATGCCACCGGATACACCCAGCTGATCTTTGAACGCCTGAACCTCAACATGCTTGCCGATCAGTTCTAGGTTCTTCACCTTGTCGGGCCACTTGATCTTCTTCATGACGCCAATGATTTCGCGCTCATCACCCCGACCATCAAACAGCTCCGACACATCCATCCCGGATATGAACTGGCGCCAAATCTTGGGCCACTCTCGAATAGGCTTCAGAGAGCCGTCATCATTGTGAATGTCGAGTACATCCATCTGATCGATCTCGACCAGCCGATTGAGTACGTATGTTGCGTCGATTGATGTTTTGATTGAGCGCTGCGCCTTGGCTTCGGCTATCGCTTCGGCTATGTGAGTTTTTTCCAGTAGTTCACATGCCTGACGTCCGGCTGTCTTCTCGCTATACCCTGCGCGTAACGCTGCCTGCGTGCCATTCAGGTCAATCAAATACTCTTCAACGAAGCGTTGTTGTTTATCGGTGAGTTTTTTTGCCATAGTAGCGGCCCCTCTCGGGCGGCTGATTAATACTGAGTCGTGCTTTCAAGGCGGTCAGGCTTCGAATACCTGATCGTCATTACCTTCACGGTTTGAATAAGCCTCGCCGAAAACTTCTACTGCTCGGTACCATAAGCGACGGCGCCACCACCACATGCCATCCTCTTTGAGCCAGCGGAGGAAGTCTCTGTTTGCTTGTGGATACCAGTGATCACCGATCAGGCCCTGCTTAATCAGCTCGAACAAAGCATCATGTCCGGCTGATGCGCGCATGCTGTCCTCGGTGTCCATGGTCGGACCACTCGGGCCATCCCAGAGATACCCCTTCCGCAGCGTCAGAGTTCCGTTCTTGTCCAGAGTGATATGACCGAGCTGAATCGTGCGGCGAGGACGGATACCGGTATCCAGTTGGAGGTCTTCGGCCAACTCATACTTGTAGTTCCGCTTGTAGTACTTCACTACTGCGCCTCCAGTGCCTCAAGTAGATCAGTACAAAGGCCATCCATCGGATATTCAGGCACTGCCGCGAGAATTACCCGCAGCAGGATTGCGCGCGCAACCGGATCTGATTCTGTGCAGTATCGGTGCTGGAGAGTCAGTACATGCACTGTGCCATCGACCGCAGTACCGGACAGATCACCAAGCTGGTAACCGTCCTGCAAGCGTGGCGCCGCACAACCCGAAACAGCAATGGCTGCAGTGATCACCAGGGCGAAAATTGACTTAGGCATCAACGCACCCCCATTTTTTTCTTGAATGAGTCTTCCATCAGGGCAATAGCACGGCTTCCCATGTGGCCACTCACACCAACAAACGCAGCTGTCAGCAGATCAGGGAAGTTGGCCAGCTCACACAACCAGAACGTCAGAACACCAGTGAAAGCCGAAATGACAATTTCACCCACCAATTCCATCAGGCTGAATTTTTCCGCTTTGCCGGCTTTTACCTTGCGGATGTAATTGACCAACCCACCCCATGAAGCGAGCGCCATCACCCAGGCATACGTGAGCAACTGATAGCTCGTTGGATCCTTTTCAGGCATCACCCAGTCACCATCTGATTGAAGTAATTGAGGATGCGCTTTACATACGAGGTTGTTTCGGCTGAGTGGTGGCCGGTGACTTGCGGAAGCGCACGAATGATGCGGGCATAGTCGTTCGCACCACCTGCAGCCTTTTGGGCCTTGAGCAAGTGACCATAGCCGGCGTTGTAACTGGCCAAAGCCAAACAGTAGCGATCGATTTCTGGTCGCGGTGCAGTCCACCCTTTCAGGAGCTTGGCCATGTAGTAGGCACCTGCAGGGATGGCAGCCTCTGGATCAAACGGGGTGATATCAGCCGGGTATCCAAGCTCCTTGGCAACATCAGCCCAAGTGCCTGGCATGAACTGCGCGATACCCTGAGCCCCAGCCGGTGACACCGCATTCGGGTCAAGCCGGGACTCGGCCATGTACTGCGCTTTGAGGAGGCGCCAATCAACACCAGGCAAATGCTTCTCTGCTGCCTGCTGGATCAGCTCGTCATAGAAAGGGGTCATAGCGATTCTCACGAATGGCTTGAGGAATTTGGTACCCGGATTGTCCGCCGGGTCGGAAGCCTCCCGCTTCACAGCGGTAGCGTGTCGCCTCACGGCGAGGAATTTCAGGCACAAAAAAACCCGCTCAGTTCGGCGGGTTCTCACGTGGCCGCATTCACGACCAACTTAGCAAAAATGGTAGCAGAAATGATGGTAACTGCAACCAATTTAATCGAGTAGGAGGAGG
>CEGF01000853.1_pt1 | contig 31558 bp, 15 predicted proteins | sample 306341 | NCBI WGS metagenome assembly CEGF01 (sample SAMEA2755655, study PRJEB7226) | microbial mat metagenome | biome: microbial mat; feature: hypersaline; material: grass silage | place: USA | collected 2014-02-19 | depth 0 m
TCAAGGAGTGGTACAACGGCTACCGCTGGGGCGATCAGTCCGTCACCGCTGTGTATAACCCTTTCGATGTGCTGTTGCTGTTCCAAAAGCGTGAGTTTGGTGCTTACTGGTTCGAATCGGCCACCCCCACCTTCCTGGTTGATGTACTCAAACAGCGTGGTGTGTTTACACCCTCACTGGACTCTGTGCAGGCCAGAGCCCAGCTTTTGGGCCGGTTCGATGTGGATGATATGAGCACCGAGGGCCTGCTGTTCCAGACCGGCTATATCACCATCAAATCAATGCAGGAGCCCATGCGGGGCTACCGGGTGTATACGCTTGGCTTCCCCAACCGGGAGGTGGAAAGCAGCCTGAATGATTATTTACTGCCGGTGCTGGGCATTGGCCCCAGTGAGGCACAGGCCTACCAGTTGACTCTGCTGGACACGCTGCAACAGCATGACCTGACCGCACTCGAAGCCCACCTCAAAGCGCTGTACGCGGGCCTGCCCCACGACTGGTACCGCAACAACCCTATCGCGCAATACGAGGGCCACTATGCCAGCGTGTTTTATAGCCACTTTGCGGCCCTGGGGCTGGATGTCACCGTGGAAGATGCCAGCCATCACGGCAAGGTGGACATGACCGTTAAGTTTGACGGCCATATTTACCTGTTTGAATTCAAGGTGGTTGAGCAGTTACCTGAAGGCAAGGCGTTGGAACAGATTAAGCTGAAGGGCTACGCCGACAAGTACCGCGCCAGCGGCCAGCCAATCCACCTGATCGGCGTGGAGTTCTCCCGCGAGCAGCGTCAGATCGTGGCGTTTGAGGTGGAGAGTCTGTTTTCAGCTGCTTATGATTGAAAAAAGGTTTTACCTACGCGCTGGATATGTTCGATCAGCGCTGGATTATCAATCTGGGAATAGAGGGACAAATCCACCTGGTACGGCAACAGTAATTCATCAATCTCTGCTTCGATCCGAGTAAAGGTCGGCCAGTCCAGATCCCCCACGATAGTAAGATCGATATCAGACGCTGGTCGATGAGTGCCTTTTGCCCTGGAGCCATAAATCAACACCTGTCTGATCTGAGGATACGTGGCAAAGACCGCCTGATATCGGGCAACATCCTCTTCAGGAAGCCCGAAACGCTCAGATACTTCACAACTCATTTGCCATCTGCCTTTGCCGGGTTTCGAACAGGGTACAGAACTCTGCAAATAAAATTGCATAACGGCCTTGCAGGTTCTCAAGTATTTGCCGGGCCGTTTCTTCGTTATAAGTATGTACTGTCCGATTCCGATCCTGCAACATCGCCATCCATCCGTGGCCATCCAGGATCAGTTCACGCTTAAATGCCTCCCGAATGGCATCACGCGAACCGGAGATTGCCTCCGCACCCTGCCAAATCAGATAGTCTCTTAACACATTCCAGGCGAGTTCGTAAGTGAACTCAAAGGCTTGTATTGCCCCCTGTTTTTCAATGTTGGACAACGGCCGCTCTTGCATCAAAGACAATGCCTCCTGGAGCTGGGCATAGGCTTTTTTGAAATGGTCGAAACGTTGTGACCAGCGGACATCTTCCATTACAGCTTCCTGAGAACGACTTCATGCATGGACATTGTGTGTGCCCAAACCGGGAGTTGCAAGCTGGAATCATGATAAACTGCCCTCAGGTTGACTACTCAAGCCACGGAGGTTGTTGTGTCTACTGCACCCACTACACGCCGCAGGCTCCCCATCGGCATTCAGACCTTTGCCGATATCCGCCGGGGGCACTACTACTATGTGGACAAAACACCGCATATCGAGCGGCTGGTCAACCAGAACAAGTATTACTTCCTGTCGCGCCCGCGCCGCTTTGGCAAAAGCCTGCTGCTGGATACCCTGGCCTGTCTGTTCGAGGGCCGTCAGGATCTGTTTGAAGGTCTGCATATCCATGACCGCTGGGACTGGCAACAGACCTGGCCGGTGATCCGGCTGAGTTTTGGCAGTGGGGTGATGCGCAGTCGTAACGAGTTGGATACATACATCACAGAGCTGCTGAACACCGAGTCAAAGCGCTTGGAACTGACACTGACGAACACCACCATGCCCGGTCGATTTCGTGAGTTAATTACCCAGGCCCACCAGCACTTCGGCCAGCCGGCCGTGATCCTGATCGATGAATACGACAAGCCCATTCTGGACAACATCCTTGATGCCGACCGTGCGCGCGAACTGCGTGAAGGGCTCAAAAACCTCTACAGCGTGCTCAAGGATGCCGACCCTCACCTGCAGTTTGTGATGCTTACCGGGGTGTCCAAGTTCAGCAAAGTCAGTTTGTTCTCGGGTTTGAACAACCTCAACGATATTACGCTGGATGCGCCCTTCGCCACGATCTGCGGCTATACCGACGCCGACATCGACAGCGTGTTTGCACCCGAACTGCCGGGACTGGAGCGCCAGGCAATCAAGGAGTGGTACAACGGATACCGCTGGGGCGATCAGTCCGTCACCGCTGTGTATAACCCTTTCGATGTGCTGCTGCTGTTCCAAAAGCGTGAGTTTGGTGCTTACTGGTTCGAATCGGCCACCCCCACCTTCCTGGTTGATGTACTCAAACAGCGTGGTGTGTTTACCCCGTCTCTGGATCGTTGGGAAACCGAGTATGAACTGCTCAGCCAGTTCGACGTTGACCAGATCAGTACCGAGGGGCTGCTGTTTCAGACGGGGTACCTGACTCTTCAGAACGTGACCCAACCCATGTTGGGCTACCGTCAATACATGCTGGGTTTCCCCAATCGTGAGGTGGAGACCAGCCTTAACCACGCTCTGCTGCCGGCTTTGGGCGTTGAGGATGGGCCGCGTCAGCGCCGCACGCTGTTCAGCTGCCTGAAGTCACACGACCTGACCGCACTCGAAGCCCACCTCAAAGCGCTGTACGCGGGCCTTCCCCACGACTGGTACCGCAACAACCCCATCGCCCGGTACGAGGGCCACTATGCCAGCGTGTTTTATAGCCACTTTGCGGCCCTGGGGCTGGATGTCACCGTGGAAGATGCCAGCCATCACGGCAAGGTGGACATGACCGTTAAGTTTGGCGGCCATATTTACCTGTTTGAATTCAAGGTGGTTGAGCAGTTACCTGAGGGCAAGGCGCTGGAACAGATTAAGCTGAAGGGCTACGCCGACAAGTACCGCGCCAGCGGCCAGCCGATCCACCTGATCGGCGTGGAGTTCTCCCGCGAGCAGCGTCAGATCGTGGCGTTTGAGGTGGAGAGTCTTTAAGTAGAAACCTAAATTCGCTACCTGCGGCAACACGTTCAAAAATACTGAAAGACAACAAAAGGGCGCAAGTGCGCCCTTTTGTCATTAGCAGATCACCTGCATTACACCAGCCACATATCCGGCATAATCTGTATCTGAACTTCCTGTACTGTTCCGTCAAACGAGACCAGGTCAAACGAGTCAGACCATGACGGTAACGATGGCGGCCCTTCAGGATCTTCAGGATTGAAGGGGCTCTCAGGGGGTGGAAGCACTTCACTCTCAGGGTTAAAGATATACTCCCATTCACCATTTTCAGTGACGGTATAAGAGCCGTAGGCTGTAGTACCGTTGGTTACGACCTGGAACGTGTCCTGCGGGGTACCGTTATCGATATCCGTATTGTCTGCATCACCCGTTACACTCCAGTCTGGTCCGAACGGGTCCGGCTGTTCTATCAAACCACCCAGTACCAATTCACCGCTGAGATTGCCTGAAAACTCGGCGGCATCATTGAGCCCATAGACTTCAACATGTGCGATCGCTGATGAGGTTGCCCCTTCTGAGTCAGTGACTATGAACAGAAAACGATCGACTATTGATTCCCCCGCTGCCAACGACTGAATATTCATGGCCGAGGTCGGGTCATAGTCGACACCGTTTTCACCGATTGAAACCGATGCACCCTGTTCAGATGTAGCCCCAACTGAAAATAATGACAGCGTATCGTCAGCATCGACATCCGTTGAGTTGGCCATGATGGCAGAGGGATCAAACGTCGTGACGACATCTTCGGTTTGCTGATCAATACTCTCTTTGGCAATCGTGGCTTCACCAATTTTCATCGTCGCACCCACTACACCACCTTGAGTGGCATCGTAGGAGCCCACACGAAAATCAAGAACGAAGTTACCTGACACCGCAAGGTCAACCTCATATTCCTGAATACCGGTACTGCCAGAGAAACCCGCATTATACTCAAATACCGTTTCTACAATGTCATGTGTGTCTGCGTCACGAATGTACCCAAAGCCAAGCGCGTAATCACCACCAGAGCTTAACTCGTACGTAAAACTGAGCGTATCGCCCGCCGACGCGCTGAATGCGTTACTCACGATGGAAGGCCCATACGCATTGCCACCATAGTTGTTGTACGCCAGAACACCTTCGAAACTCAACACGGCAACAGCCGGGTCAGTATCCCAGAAGCCCGTACGGTCAATTTCAGCCGTGCTGGACCACGTGCTGGGCAAGTCGGTCGTTGCCGTACTCACGGACCAGCCGTTGAAATCCGGCTGTTCGTCAAACTCACCGTTCACCAGCAGATTGGCGACAAAACTGACATTACCCGCCACCGGCGCATCGTTTCGGCCTGTCAGGGTCAATTCAACACTGGCCGTGTCGGTGATGCCACTGCCGTTGTCCAGCGTGTACTCGAATTGGGTGACCAGTGTGTCGCCTTCATCCAGATAGTCGTAGCCGGTTTCGCCATCCGCAAACCGGATGACGCCGTTGCTCAGGTAAACATTGACCCCTTCGGTGGTGGTGCCGACCAAGCCGTTTTCGTCAGTTACGATCGACAGTTGTGTGTTGTATTTGAGGTTTACGTCGTTGGCCAGCAGGTCCGCCACGGCGATGGCCAGGTTGTTTTCTTCACCTGCAGCGGTGTCATCCTCTGCAATGACACCACCGACGGTGTAGGTTTCGCCGTCGATTTCCAACCGCTCAATCTGATATAGCGTGTCCTGGCTACCGGTTGTGGATATTTTCAGCGCACTGCCGTACCAGCCAAAACTGTAGTCGCTGACTGGGCCTGAATACACAGCGGTGTCAATACCACTGCCACCGTAGAGCCGATCAAAGCCTGCACCGCCGATCAGACGATCATCACCGGCGCCGGCCTGGAGCGTATCGTTGCCGTCGCCGCCATCGAGCGTGTCATTACCGCCTTCGCCGTACAGCATATCGTTGCCGGTACCACCAAAGAGGTGATCATCGCCCAAACCGCCGAGCAGGTAATCGTTACCGCCGCCGCCATAGAGCCAGTCGTTGCCACCGCCGCCATACAGGCGGTCTGCCGAGCGGCTCGCGGCCAGGGACTCGTCCTCGATGATATGCCCACCAATCAGGTACACACCGTATCCGTAGAGGGAGTCGTCATCATTACTGCCGCGCAGGTATGCGTAGGTGCGGCTAGAGGTGTAGATTGCCATCCGTGTAACTCCTTGTTAATGACCATGGCCGGGGGTAACCATGTGACTGTTGACTTCGTGTATGTCAATTTGGAATTTTATTATCGCCAATCCCTGTATTATTTCCAGCCAATTAAACACTTAATTGAATCATTCATCCCACATCCGGCGCAGGTTAATGGCCGATTTGAGTAACAGGTCTGCGCTGCGGTCGTGACCAGCCTTGTCCAGGTAGGCACGGCGCGCCTGGTCCAGGTCCAGCAAAATCTGGCGCTTGCGTGAGTCGCGGATACGCGACTGTACCCAGCCCACCACCACAATTCGCTCACCCTGGGTCACCGGCATTACCTGGTGCAGCTCACCGGTAGGGTACAGAATCAATGACCCGGCCTTGAGTTTAAGACGCTGGTCGCCAAAGGGGGTTTCCAGGCTAAGCTCGCCACCCTCGTAGCTGTCGGGCTCAGTCAAGAACAGGGTAAAGGAGATATCGGAGCGGTGCCCGCTGGGCATGATGGCGGCATCGGTATGGGTCCCGTATGCCATTGTGTCACGGTAACGGCTGACCATTAAGTTTGACACGGCGCGGGGCATGGCCAGATGCCGAAAGGTGGGGTTATTCACGATCGCATCGGTGAGCATCGCCATTAAGCCCGGTACCTGAGCCGCATCCACCTGTTCATTGGCTTTTACCGACTGCGCCATGCCGGTGGCGGTGGTCTTGCCATCCACGAAAACATCATCACTCAGCCGATCCAGAATCTCGTTGATCTGCGCTGGATTGAGCAGATCCTGAAGCACGTATACGGAGTCCATGGCCCGTCCTTTTTTCGTTAACAATCAAATGTCAGGGGGTATTAAGATTCACTCTATTCGGTTGTCGCAGCGTTTGCGAGCAGAACACCCTTGCGTTGGTGCGCGCCACAACAGCACTGCGTCATCTTTATTTTGCGCATAAAACAAAAAACCCCACAGGCGAACCTGCAGGGTTTTTAATGAAGCGCGGTGTTACACCGCGCTTAAGGGTCGCTCAGGCATTACACCAGGATGAAGTTTTGATCAACCAGGTTGGCATGAGCTGTATGCTGCAGATCAACCACACCGATCAGGCTCAACTCGCCCTGCTCGACAATACCATCCGCTGTACCGCCGATACCGTCCTGATAATGCCAGATACCAGTTTCGGTACCGTCACCGATCAGGAAGATCAGTTCGGCATTGGTCGCAAACGTAACGGCATCTGAATCAGCATCGACACCATCGAAAGTACCGTCATCAGCAAACGCCGTTTCCACGGTAGCCGCTGTGGAGCCAGCCAGCGCACCTATTGAGAACGAGAAGATATCATGAGCGTTACCTGTCTCGTCACCCAGACCGGTCGCGACATCCGTGTACGTCATCGGCGTGGTGATGAAGCTGGTGAAGTCAAGGCGATGAGCGCCCAACTCCAGTGCCACCGCATCCCAGACGAACGTGCCTGCCTGGAAGCCGTTGATATCGACGCTGGCGTCACCTGCACTCAACTCAACAACCGAGATGCGAACATCCTGCTCCAAGGTGATTGAAGCAGAGTCCATGCCGGTGTACAGCAATGTACCCGCACCTGACACGTTGGCATCACCGGCTTCAGTGATCAGTGAAACGCCTGTCAGGCTCTGATCCGCTGTCAGCGTGGATCCCGCTCCGACAATAAAGTCAGTGCTGGCCACGTTGGCACCCTGAGCAACCGTGACAACACCGGTACCGGAGATGGTGACCTGAGAGTCGCCGGCTTCGCCGTTGATGTTATTCGCGCCATCGTGGATGGTGCTGAGGTTGGCTGTAGCACCGATCTCAACGCCGCCGGTTGAAGCGAGCTGAACATCGATCGCGAAACCATCGTTGGTAGCATCCAACTGGCTCAGATCGGCGCCCAGCGCGTTTTCAAACTCAAGGACGTTAACCTGATCAAGCGCAACATCCGTCGGAACCTCGGCAACATCGTTGATGGTCGCACCATCCGCCTGTACGGCGTTGATATCAAACGATGCGGCATCTTCGACGTTGATCGTCAAATTACCACCAATGGTCAGGTTCGACAGGTCGTGAGCAGTGGTCACACCGTTCAACGTCAGGTTGCCCGTCGTGCTGGTGACCGTGGCACCGTTGATCTGTGCGCCTGTAGCCGTCAGGTTGTGAATACCCATTACGACGTCGAATGCACCCAGATCTGTCAGCGGATCCAATACCGTGTTGCCACTCAGGGTGAGCGTTCCGGCAATGGCTGCCTCAATACCCGACAGGTCGATGGAGTCATCGGATGCCGGATCGGTATCCGGGTCATTCAATGCCACTGTGGTATCGGTGAGGTTTACAGTCACGGTGTCTGTTACGTTGGTCACCGTGGCGCCATCCACAACAGTAACGTCGCTGGTCAGGGTACCGGTGCCGGTCAACTCAAGGGTTGCACCGTTCAGGTCACCTGCCAGGGTGAAGTTACCATCGATATCAGTCACACCATCCGCCGGATCCTTGGTGTTGGTGTGAAGCTCTGCAGTCACAGAGTCCACCGTCACATTCAACAGATCAAGCGTCAGCGTGCTGTTGGCATCCGGGAAGCCATCACCGTTCGGTGCCGGCAGAATATCTGCACCCAGACCGGACACATCGGTGATGGTCAGGCTATGGGTATCAGCCGGATTTTCCATGGTAATGCCGGTCAGCTCCGCTCCCTGAGTTGCGGTAATGGTCATATTACCGTTCAGGATCAGTGCATCAACAACCTGATTAGCGGGATCACCGCCATCAGTCATATCCAGCGCGGTCTGATCGCCCGCACCGATCAACGACAGGGTGTTGCCGCCCTTGTTGATATTCGCACCGCCCAGCGCGGCATACTGCGCAACAGTCAGGATCGTGCCGTCAGCATCTTCCAGAGTCAGTGTATCGACCTCTGTCAGATCCAGGCCGCTCAGATCCTTCAGCTTACCAGCGTCTGGGTCTTCGCCGGCCAGCGCAATCACCGTGTTACCGTTCTTGGTGATGTTACCCACCAGAGAATCAGCCTGTTCGACGGTCATGGTGACGCTGTAGCCGAAGGTCTGAATGACATCCGGAGTATCGATAGTGCTGTCAGTTGTATCGGCTTCGATAACCAGCGCATCGACACCTACCAGGTTGGTGATATCGTTGTCGCCGAATACATCATCATCGCCGATACCGTCAAGCGGATCACTGGTATCTACCATCTCCTGTACGAAGACAGTCACAGTCGCGCCGGTCAGGTCGCCCGGGTTCTGATCATCGCCATCGACGTAGGCAGCATCTGCCTGGTCTTCACGCAGGGTAACGGTCACACCGGACTCAATGTTGTATTCGGCATAACCGAACACATGCGTCAGATCGCTGCCAAACTCGGCGACAAAGTCAGCATCCACAGTCAGGACTGTCGGATCACCGTTTTCGTCAACGAAGCGATTTGCATCGAAAGCCGCCTTGAAGCCGGAGTTGAGCCACTGCTCATCGGTCAGCTGCAGGGTCGCATCTGTGGTCAGTACGACATTGCCGGAACCTGAGTAGGTCAGGCCTGTCAGTGCCTGCATATCAACGTCGCCGTCAACAATCAGGTCAGCATTACCCATGTCGAACTCAACCACACCACCGTTGAACTCAACTTTGGACTCAACAGTCAACGCGCTATCTTGGCTACCGTTACCGTTAGCACCGAAGTCAAACGTCCAAGCTTCGCCAGCTTCGATAGCCGGTGCAATGTCGTCATTGTCAACATTGGCTTCACCCAGGGTTGCGGTCACGGTGCCTGCTCCAAGCACGGTGAACGTGAAACCGTTCGGCGAATCCGTCGCATCGATGGTGCCGTCGATGTCAGCAAGGGTGCCCAGGTTAGTGGTACCGCTGCCGTCGACTGTGATGCTGCTCAGCTCAGGACCGTACACACCGGCGTACACACCCACACCATCGGAATCATCAGCCGAACCGAAGGTGGTCACGGCGTCAGAGTCAGAGGTGGTCACTGACAGTGTTTCGGTGTTACCGGTAGCGCCGCCGTTGAAGGCCGGTGAGCCGCCGGTTACCAGCAATGTGCCGGCGGTCATGTTGTTATCAACCGTGAGGCTGGTAACACCGGCGTCGGAGGTATCCAGCGATTTAACCGTGATGTCGAATCCGCCCGCTGCCGTGAACTTGGCAGGTGCACCTGCGGTGTCCTCTTCAGAGAAGCGGATTTCGTTGATAACGATACCGACACCGGCTGCATTGACGGTTACGTCAGTCAGCTCTCCGCGTGTATTAGGCGCGATACCCGGCGCAGAGATGTTACCGATGACGTTGGCGCCTATCGGGTACACATTGGTGCCGTGGACAAAGTCTTCCGGCAACAGGTAGTGACCCTGAGTGCTTGCGAGATAGGAGTTGATGATCAACTCTTCGAACTGATCGGAGTCCAGATCAGTTTTCGTGGTCTGGATGATGTTATCGATCACCAGATCACCCAACTCAACTTCACCACCCAGATCGATGGTCAGATTTCGAACGTCAACCAGTGTATCCTGCTCGTCGAATACCAGACCGGTACCAGAGAGGTCAGTGTAGGCTTCGATCTCGACGGTACGATCCACACCGTTACTGGTGTAGTCGATCATACCCAGATTCTGGGTATTGACGATACGAACGATGATGTTGCCGTTCAGATTGACATTGTTCAGCAGACCATCTGCATCCGCAGTGACGGCAGCATCAGCGCCAAACAGATCCTCCAGATCGTTGTTGCTCTGAACCAGCTCATCGCTGATCCACAGACGACCCAGTTCCGGATCATAGAGGGAGGTATCAACCGGACCGGTGATGGAATCGAATTCCCAAACAACGTTGGTATCCTTCTCTTCCTTCTCAGAGGCAACCGGGGCAACCGGGGCAACCGGGTCATTCACTGCGTCGTTATCAGCGTTAACCACGATGACCTGACGACCGGCCTGCTCTTCAGTGGTGAAGCGGATGGTCTGGCCAGCCAGCTGGTTGGGCGTATTGACATCGCTGTTCACGTCGTCGAGCTGAATGATGAAGTCGGACAGGTCAGATGCACTGTCGATGGTGACATCAGCAGCTGCGTTGGCATCTGCAACTTCCAGCGTGTGGGTACCGGTGGTCGCCACAGTGGTGAGATCCAGATTCACAGACCAGCGGTCGTCATCGTTCGGGTTGGGGATATCCACACGGTTGGAGGCATCCACCAGATCGGTGATGGTGACGTACGCACTGCCGGAGCCGCTTTCGGTGATCACACCGGAGAAGCCCAGGTACTGAGACGCAGTCATTTCAACGCCGTCGTCAGCGCCATTGTCATCGGTCGCAACGATCAGGCTGTCAGCACCACCCAGGGTGGTATCGGCATGCAGCGTTACGCCATCGGCAACCACAGAGACTGTGCCGATGTTGAAGCCGGCGGCTTCCAGGATATCGAGATCAATCTCGTTTCCATTCACCTCTGTCACATTGATGGTGACATTGGCGCCTGTTGCCAGAGTGAAGTTCTCTTCACCGATGAAGGTCGCGATCTGCTCCGCCGTCATGGTGATAGTGGCATCACCGGAGACATGGAAGGCATCGACGTTGGTCAGCGTTGCCTCAGTCAGATCGACGGTGCCTTTAACCACCTCGATCAGGTCGTTGGAGTTAGCAGTACCGAACGTATCATCATCGGTGTAGCCGTCCAGCAGGTAGACATTGTCCATGTCCAGGTTGTTATTACCTGTTCCGTCAATGTCGAAGTTGGTGTATTCAACACCACCTACGGTCAGTGCGCCGTCGAACGCAGAAGCAGTCGTGCTTTCATCCCACATATCGATGTGCAGGACATCGACGTTGGCATCGCTGATGTCCACACCGGCGATGGTGGCATCTTCTGCACCGGTCAGCGTCAGCGTGGCGGTGGTGCCGGCTTCATCAGCAGCGAAGGTGATGGTGCCGGTTTCAATTGCCAGACCGTCGCGCAACTCCGAAGTGCTGTTGGCATCGGAAACGTTGTCAGCATCTTCGTACTGATCATCGGGGTTACCGGTACCTGCGGTTGTGCCATCACCGTAGGTGTTGATGGTGACAGAGACCAGCTGATCAACAGAGCCTGCGTTCAGGCTGATGTCGCCCAGGTAGTTCGCTTCGATCACTCGACCAGAAGTTTCCGGATCCTGGTTGGAGAGCTCCGGGTTGTTGCTCAGATCCAGGTAGGAGTTGATCACCAGCTTCTGGAAGAAGCCAACACCGTTGATGTTGTTGGACTCAGGCGTGCCGTCACCGTTGTTGGTATCACCCAGCAGGATGTTACCCAGGTTGACTTCACCTTCCAGGTTCATGGTCAGGTTGGCCAGGGTACCGAAATCAGCGCTGTCATCGTAGTTGATGCCGGCACCGATATTGGTGAACGCCTCGAAGGTGTTGACACGGTTGTACTTGATCAGCTCAGGAATGGTATCGCCATTGATTTTCTCAACAGTGATGCTGCCGTGGAGGGTGCTCCACAGGTCTTCCTCGCGGGTCTGGCTGACCAGCAGGGCTTCATCGATGAACAGGGTTGCGATGTCTTCATCGTAGCCAGAGGTATCCACCTCGGCACCGAATTCGGTCCACAGCCACTGTACGCCGGTGATATCGCCGCTGTTTGCGGTGATGGTTGCAGCGGCCTGTGCTTCGGTAGCGAAGCGGATCAGGTCGCCGTTACCCAGCGCGATGGTGAAGCCACCCAGGCTGGCATCAGCGTGCAGCGTGACAACGTGCTGAATTGTCTGCGGGTCGGCATCTGCGTAGTTCACTGTGTCGTTAGCAAACGTGATGGTGCCCGCGTTGGCAATACCGCTCAGGTCGAAGTTGGCGGCATCCGGGATGAAGTCGCCGTCGGTATCGACGTTGTTGTACAGGCCGGTCAGGTTGATCTGAGAATCACCGGTGATGATACCGGCACTGCTCAGGAACTGATCGACTGTCATGGTGACCTGAGTCTGCTCAGTGCCCCACTCCGGTGCACCTGCATCTGCAGTCGGGGTAACGATCGCGTCAGCGCCACCGAAGGTGGTTGCAGGATCAATGACAAAGTCCGTGTTGGTATTTTCGATGGTCACCGTGCCGATGTTGATACCGGCCTGAGCGATTGCATCGAGATCCAGCTCCTGAGTGCTGAGGTCAGTGACATTAAGCGTAGAGCCGGCCAGGCCTGCCCATGCGTCTGCCACACCATCGTTGTCGGTATCGGCTGTGCCGATGGCTGCAACCTGAGCCGCGGTCAGCGTCAGTGTTGCGTTTTCACCCAGGTTAACAGCATCGATGGTGAAGGAGTCACCTGCATCGAGGTAATCACCATCTGCGGGTGAACTCGCATCGACACCCAGCTCAGCTGCAGTCAGATCAACCGTGCCGACCACTTCCAGCGTGATGGAGTCAACCTCACCATCTTCTTCGATGACCATGTCTGCTGTGGCGACCAGGTCTTCGACACGCAGCACAACGACAGCATCTTCATCGACGTTATCCAGATTCAGCGTTTCGTCATTGGCCAGATCAGTCAGGACGAGTGTCGCGTCGTTGCCGTTATCTTCATCAACGTTAACCGTACCGTCGGTGATGGTAGCGAACTGCTCCGCAGTCATTTCGACAGCGGTATCGTTCTCTTCTGCCAGGATAGTGACAGAGGCTGCATCACCGAAGTTAGCCACTTCGGCGACGATGGTGCCATCGACATCCGCGAAGGTCACTGTGCCGATGGTATCGACATCGATCGCACCCAGATCCAGCGCTTCAGTCGACAGTTCGACAACATTCAGATTGGTTGTCGCATTGTCTTCCTGAACGATCTTATCGGCCAGATCAACCAGCTGCTGAGCAGACAGAGTCAGGTTAGCGCCGTTTTTCAGCACGATCTGATCGATACCCAGCAGATCAACTTCAGACAGGTCGGTCACAGTAGCCGGAGCAACCGGGGCTGCGACTGTGATGTTGAAGTCACCGGCTACAGCCGTACCGTCTACCACTTCGGTGGTGGCGGTAATGAAGCTGGTTTCGACGGTCAGATCCGCATCAGCAGTGAAAGTAAACGTCGTAACGTCTTCGCCGACCAGAGACTCGATCACGGTGTCACCACCGGTCACATTGATCTCTGCGGTATCAGCGTTCTCCAGTTCAATACCTGCAACCTTCTGCACTTCGCCTTCTGGCAGTGCATCCAGACCCACCACGTTAACAACCGCATCGGCACCTTCGCGGGCGTATTGACCCATCAGCGTACCTACGCTGTAACCGTTGCCTTTGCTGTAGGCCACTTCCATCAGGAAGTCGACATTCAGCTCGGTGTTCATGAAGTTAACGGTTTTGGTGTAGTTACCCTGCAGACCCAGAGTCTCGAGATCCTGAGTAGTTTCGCAGGTAAAGAAGTCCACTTCATCCGTATTTACCGATGCGTCAGTCTCAATATCGGTGACGACATAAGTCTGTACATCGCGAGATACCAGGCCTTTTTCCTTCGAGCCCAGATCACCGGTCAGCTGCACGTTCAGACGCGCATCCAGACCGTTACCGTAGACCGCTTCAACATCTTCAAAGCGTGCCAGGGTCATGTCGATCAGCTGACCGTTCAGAGCGGAGAAATCAACAAAGAAGCCGCCGTCAGCCGGTGTAGCAGCAGCGCCATCAACGTTCAGTTCGATAGCCAGTGCCTCGTCAGTGACGCGGCCCCAGTCATCGATACCACCTTCAACGGTGGTCATGGTCAGGTCGGAATCACCGATCAGACGCAGCAGATTGGCGTTGCTCTGGTCAGCGACGATTTCAGCGCCGTCTGTGTCGGAGTCGTGTACCCAACGGCTGAGGAATTCGCCGTCCTGATCCGGACGCTCGTAATCACCATGATCGATGCGCGAGCCGACATCTTCGTGCAGCGTACCGCCGATACCGGTGCCGTAGGCATCGAAGTCATTGCCAGCGTCAGTGATGTAGACAGAGCCCGGCTCATCATCAATGTTGCCGTCAGCGGCCAGGGTAACACCTTCTTCAGCAACACGGGTGTGCAGCTGTTCGGCGGTCATTTCCAGAACTACGCCGTCTTCAAGTACAAGCTGCAGATCCAGGTTGGCCGGCAGGGCATCAACGCCCAGATCGGTCAGAGAGGTGGACTCGGTCACGATCAGTTTGAGGATACCCGCGGTATAGAACGGAGTGCCTTCAACACTGAAGTTTTCTGCACCGATATCAGCGAACTGCTCTGCAGTCAGCGTCAGCGCAGCAGTAGCCGGCGCAGCAGTAATCGGCGGAACACCGATAACATCGTAGTTCAGCAGTACGCTGGTGATGCCATCCAGTTCAGCGGCACGCAGGTCTGCTACGTTCTCAACATACAGAGAGATATTCTCACCTGTAATGCTGGAGCCAACCTTCGCAACGATACCGTTCTGGGCACCACTTTCGGAATCATCCTGACCCAGTACCAGGCTATCTTCGCCAGTACCAGTATTGATGGTGATCAGTGCACCTTCGTTTACATACGTAGACTCGGTACCGACGAGGGTCAGTGAGTCGTTGCCTGCACCGGTGGTAACAGCGATTTCGCTACCGCTGACAGAGACGGTGTTGTCGCCATCACCCAGCTCTACGGAAACCGCGACGGTGGTATCGGCGCCAAACGGCATTACCTCAACGGTGTTATCACCGTTCAGGGCGGTGATAGCCACGCTCTCGGTAGCTTCCACGTGCAGGTCGTTATTACCTTCACCCAGGGTGATATTGGCAGTCTCAACCTGAGCCTCGATGGAGTTGTTGCCGTCGCCATCAGTGATGGTGGCCAGATCAGTCACCACTTCGTAGTGGTTGTTACCCGCTGTGGATACGATGGTAACGCTTTCGTCGGAACCGTCATTGACGGCGCCGCCAGCGGCTTCGGTGGTGTCGACATGGAAGATGTCATCGCCAGTCGAGCCCAGGAAGGTAACGTTTTGCGGGCTATTGGCGTTAGTATCCGAACCAATCAGCGTCAGGTTAACACCGCCGGTATTGCCGGATGCATCGATGGTGGCCGGAGTCTCGGCATGGAACGAGCTTTCCAGGTTACCTTCAATGTACAGGTGTGCATCACCGGTGATGTTCAGGGTGCTCAGCTCGCCACCCAGGAAACCGTTGCTGAGGTAGTTACCTGCACCGGTTGCTTCAACGTTCAGGGTCTCGGTATTGTGCGCGACGCTGAGCTGTGCATTAGCACCTTCGGTGTCGGAATCGCCCATGCTCAGGTTGTGGAACACCAGGTTCACACCGTCCGCATCGGACATGTCACCGTAGTTCAGTGTCACTTCCTGGGAGAAACCGCCGTCCAGCGTAGTGGTGACGCCATTGCGGATACCCGTAAGGGTCAGATCACCAGCAATCGCCTGGCCATCAAGCCCTTCGAAGTTGCCTTCGGTAACGGTCAGGGTTTCGATATCGATGGCGCGGGACAGATCGATGATGGAGTCAGCATCGCCATTCTGGGTTTCCTGCACGTCCGGGTAGTCGTTGACGTTATCGCCGTTCGCATCCAGCGTGTAGACGTTGGGCAGGTTTTCAACTTTAACGTGCTGGATGTTCAGCAGCTCTTTCGGCTGTGCAAAGTGACCCTTGGCGTCGATTTCGAGGGTGTTTTCACCTTCGCCACCGTCGATGTACGCACCGTGCAGCAGTTCCAGACGCGCTGCAACGATAAAGTCATCAGCCGCAGAGGTCTTGCCGATCTCTTCCGTACCGCCGTTGTTCTGAGTCGGGGTCAGAATGATCGGGTATTCGATGTAACCGCCATCAACCACGGCATCGACCAGAATCGGCTCCTGAACTGTTTGTCCTTGGTCATTAAGAACATCAGCGAACATCAGGTTGCCGTCTGCGTTGCGCGCCTGAATCTGATAGGCGACTTCCTGCTCGTACAGACGGGAGTTACCATCCGCATCGAACATCAGGCCATTCAGGAACTCGAACTGTTCCTGAGTCAGGGTAACAATCGCTTCGTTGATTGTGCCATCGGAAAGCTCAACACGGATCTGGTAGTTACCGGTGTAATCGCCTTCCTTACCCGTGTCGTAACCGGTATCGGCGTCGTCACCACCGGTGGCAGCATCACCATTGAACTGATCACCCGGACCACCGCCCTGCATCATATCGTTGATGCCGATCTCGGTGATTAGTTTCAGATCTTCCAGGATATCGCCCATATCGAACAGGTCGGCTTTGATATCTTCTGAGAGATAACCGCTGACAATATCCAACAGCTCTTGGACGGGTACGCCTTCACCGGTTTCAGGGTTGCCCCAGTAGGTGACCATCTGAGTCGGGATGGTATCCGGCAGCTCAGTGCGAATTTCAGTCAGCGTGAATACGCTGTTCGGGTTGAGCTGTGCAGCAACGGCTTCTTCAACATACTCGGGAGTAACGTCGGTATCTTTATTGACGTCTTTGAGCATGTTGACCACGTCCAGCGACGTGAACGGTATTTCATACTCAGCCGGAAGACCATTGCCAGCCGGGTCGACCTGCTCAATCAACTCCTGGGAGAAGGCAACTTTAGCGTTTACCGCTGCCAAGTCGTCATTCTGCGCACCATTGATAATCGCAAATGCCAGGTTGGTCAGGCTATGCTCACTGTCAGCCCAATAGCTGATCTCTTCGGCAACTGCAGCACGGTCAAAAGCTGACTGGTAGATCTCAGCAATTACTTCTTCGCGTGATTTGGAACCGTAGAGCGCCTGGTTCTCTGCGTTTTCGGGAGACCCGAAGGCGGCAGAGATGACGGTCCAATCCTGATATGTTTCCAGCTGATCTACCCAGTACTTCAGACCCTGAGGGTCTGCAGGTCTCTGGTAGTAAGCTATGTACATCTGATGTACCAGCTTTTGATTTGCTGTCAATTCCATTCTTCTTTCCTCATTGTGTTCACACGTCAAAACAACATGGACATCAGCAGCAGACAGCGAAGGTGGACCTTCCACAACCTACCGCATTGGCCTAAATACTCTACCACGTTAAGTGTTTCAATTTGTAGTTTCGCCAGCCTAGAATGCCATACCACGGGAATTTAGCACAGCAGCAAGGGCGCGCAAGGTTTTTTTTCTTGACCTTGACCGGGGTTTAAGGCCACGAAACTTTTGTTTCATTCAACTCCCCCCTATTGTTTTTGTAGCATCCAGCTGAGTGTTTCATTAAAGGGTGTCATCGGTTTGTCCAGCACGCGCATGATTGCCTCGTTACTGCCTTGCAGGTTTTTAACTTCATTTTGTCGTACCAGTGACGGGTCGGTCTCGACGTTGAGTGTATGGCCTGTTATGTCTGAACAGGCAGATAAGATGTCTTGCATACTCCAGCTGATACCGCTGCACAGGTTCACAATGCGCCCCTGCATGTCGGTACCGGCCGTTAACAGGGCTTCATACATGCAGGCCACATCCCGTACGTCACTGAAATCACGGGATATATCCAGGTTGCCCAGTTTGATACTGACCTCGCGGCGGCAAAAGTGATCAACGATTTTGGCAATCAGAAAGCGTGTGCTCTGGCCCACGCCAGTATAGTTGAAGGGCCGGGTGATGATCAGTGGCAAACGGTCTGCCCACAGCAGGGCCATGTACTCCATGGCAAGTTTGCTGACGGCGTAGTCATTGGCCGGTGCCGGTGGTGTGTCTTCTGTCAACACGCCCTGACGGCTGTTGCCATACACATTGGCACTGCTGGCCAGGATGACATTTTGCAGCGGGAGGTCTGCACCCGCCAAAGATTCCAGCAGATTGCGCGTGCCTAGTACATTAGTCGTATAGAACTCTGCCGGGGCGCCATGGCCAACGAATGATACGGCGGCCAGGTGTATAACCGCGTTTGGCCTGACGGCTTCAACGACTCGTCTGACCTGATCGGGGTTGGTCAGGTCCATGGCTTTGGTTTCAAACAGGTCAGCTGTGCGAGTGTCATTCAGGTGGGTGGCTGTACCCACCACATCGTGACCTGCCTGCAGCAGTTGGCGGGTCACGTAATGCCCGGTGAATCCTTGGCTACCGGTTACAAGTACACGCATGTGAACCTCTAGAATGATGCGTTGTGCTGGTTGCGGCGCAGGTCGGCCTCAACCATCATTCGACACAGTGTTTCAAGTGTAGTCGATGGTTCCCAACCCAACACTTTTTTTGCTTTGGCTGGGTCGCCTATCAGCAGGTCGACCTCGGCTGGCCGGTAAAAGCGCTCATTGATGCTGACCAGTGTTTTGCCGCTGTTTTTGTCTATACCCTTTTCATCAATGCCTGTGCCGGTCCATTCCAGGTCAATATTCAGGGCACTTGCTGCCAGCGATACGAAGTCACGCACCGTTTCAGTGCGATTGGTGGCCAGCACGAAGGTATCGGGCGTTTCAGCCTGAAGCATGCGCCACATACCGTCGACATAATCGCGGGCGTATCCCCAGTCGCGCTTGGCGTCCAGGTTGCCCAGCTCAAGCCGGTCCAGCTGGCCCAGATGGATTTTGGCCAGGCTGTCGGTAATTTTGCGGGTCACAAACTCGCGCCCGCGCAAGGGGGATTCGTGGTTAAACAAAATGCCACTGGTTGCAAAGATGTCGTAGGATTCACGGTAGTTGATTGACATCCAGTGCGCGTACAGTTTTGCAGCACCATAGGGGCTACGGGGGTAAAAGGGGGTTGCTTCCGTTTGAGGAATGGTTTGCACCTTACCGAACATTTCTGATGTTGAAGCCTGATAAAAACGGATGGTTGGGTCAACGATCCTGATGGCTTCAAGCAGATTAACAGGCCCAAGCCCGGTAATTTCGGCTGTTGTCAGCGGCTGGTCAAAGGATACGCCGACAAAACTCTGCGCAGCCAGATTGTACACTTCGCGAGCTTCTGTCGTTTGCAGTAGACGGATGCTGGATGACAGATCGGTCAGGTCGTATTCGACCAGGTGCAATTCAGGATGTTCGGCTATTCCTAGTTCCTGTATACGCCAGAAGTTGACTGAGCTGGTCCGGCGGTATGTGCCATACACCGTGTATCCCTTTTCAAGCAGTAACTGGGCCAGATAGGCCCCGTCTTGTCCAGTGATGCCGGTAATAATCGCTTTCATGCTGTAATCCTGAAGTTAATGCAATTGACGGTTTTTTGAGGCAACCATGCCATTCAAACGCAAGCGGTCCATAAGCTGACGCGCGCTTTGTTCCCAGGTTTGCCACGGTATTTCACCCGGCGGGGGCAAGTTGCCCTGATCATATGCTGTCAGCCAGTGCTCGATGGCAGAGGCCAGTTCAGCCGGGCTGTTGGCATCAAACAAGGTGGCGTTTTCGGCGGCGACTTCCTTGAATACGGGGATATTACGCGCCATAACGTGCAACCCTTCACGTGATGCCTCAATAAGGGGCAAGCCGAAGCCTTCATCAAAAGACGCGGCGATCAAACAATGCGCATTCTGGTACAGCCGACGCAGTTGCATGTCGTTTGGCGATTGATGCCAAAAAAACCTGCGACCCAACTCGGGGTGGTTGGTTATGCGCTGTGCCAGCTCTTCCACCATCCAGCCTTGTTTGCCCGCCAGGACCAGGCTTACGTCGGCGCCATTCTGCCAGAGCCGCTCAAACGCAGCCAGTACCTGGTCGTGCCCCTTGCGGGGCTCAAGTGTGCCAACCATTAAAAATTCCAGGGTGGCCGCGGGCTGGGTATGGGTAGCAGGTGCTGCGGACCGCTTGGTATCGGGGTCAAGGTCTGCGCCCAGGTGGAACCAGCTGATGACCGGGCAGTGTGACTGGCGTGCGAGGCGGTTTTCGAGCTGGCTGGCGACTGTGCGGGAAATGGCGATCAGTTGATCGGCTTCAGCCACCACATCCAGCCAGGCGGTGAAGCTCTCTTCCGCCCCCGGCAAAAAGTACTGTGGATAATTCAGACACAGCAGGTCGTAGACTACAAACGCCGTCCAGACACCCTGTTCACGCCAGCGGCGATAGACTGACTGCTGCCGCTCAACAACAGCGGGCTGCAGGTCGAGGCCCAGAAAAATATCACCGGGACGTGTCACGAGAGGCTTTTCAGGCAACAGCCCGGTTGGAAACCCCAACTGACGCAGCTGCATTCCGGTATCAAATCGTTTGTAGCCTTCTATTGTGGTGTCTGCCACTACGGGTCGGACACACCAGCCAGAGGGCGGCGACTGTTCCCATTGTTGCAGAATATTGCGCACCACTCGCTGTATGCCGGTGCCGGCATCTCTGAGCGCAAGCTCTGATACATCAACCAATATTTGCAGCGCATCCGTTGTATCACTACACAGTAGCTGCTCAAGCGCTTCTACCTTTGTGGTTGCACCATCGGGCAGTTCAGCCGTCGATGCGGTCGCAACATGCACCCCCATTGCTGAACATGACTGGTAGTGCGTTGCCATGCGCTCATGGTGAGCATCCGGCAATTCAAGCCCCAACCAAATATCGCCACTACGCAGGGTTACAGGCTCGTCACGGAGTATGTCGTCAGGGCAACTCAATAGACGCAGCGCAAAGGCTGTCGCATATTTGATTTCGCCCGACTCCGTCATGTATACCGGCTCAAAACGGTAAGGTCCGGGCGGGTTATGCAGCCAGCGCTCAGCCAGCTGTGCCGTCAAGCTCGCTTGCGAAGTGTCTTGTTGCTGAACCAGTGCTGTAACGTCCAGGAGCAATGCCGGTGGCCGTATAGGCTCTTTTATCGAGGCATCGATACAGGCTGCTATGGTACAGCGCTCTTCTTCACTGGCGTGTATCACATGCTCGGTGCCCGCAAGCACATCGGCCAGGTACCCCACGTTACCCTGGGCGCTGGCGTAGGCGTTTTCAATCGCTTCACGGTAGAGATCAGCGCACTGTTGTGGTGCATGCCGGCTGTGTATCTGCGCCGCAGCGGTTTTGCCCAGGTGATGCCTGTATTGCTCATCATCGGCCAAACGCTCAAGCGCGTGTGTGAGCTGCTCATCTTCAAACGCATCTGGCAACATGACAACAGCATTGGCATCAAGATCCGCCATGCTGCCGTTGGCATTGACGATGGTTGCCAGGCCATGGTTCATACAATCCAGAACCGCCGCTGAGGTTTCGCCTCTGGACAGCGTTCTTAGCTGCACACCCACATCGGCTGCATCCAGATAACGCCGGTAGTCATCGGCGTCGGTCCAGCCGGTGATGTTGATACGGCCGCAGGCTGAGCTGCCGTCAATTTTTTTCGCCAGGCTTGCGCCATACTCGCCGGGCTCGTTTTCTCCTACAAAAACAAGGTAGGCATTTGCACGACTGGCAAGAACACTGTTCAACCAGGCATCAAGCAGCCGGTGATTGAGTTTGCTGCGCCCTATAAAGCCAAAACTGCATATCACGAACGCATCCGGGGGTATCCCCAATTCGTCGCGAGCTTTGCGTTTGGCTTCAGAACCTGTTTCGGCCGGTATTCGTACCAGTGGTATTGTTCGCCACGGGTACGCAGCGGTATGACCGTACCATTGCTGTGCCATTCTGATTGAACAGGGGGCGTGTACGATGACATTCAAGGCCTGCTGCAAAACGGCAAGATTGCAGGGGTATTTCCAGATAACATCTGCCGGATTTTTCGCATGAACGCGCTCGGCCAACGCCTCATAACCATGACTGAGGTGGAGGGCTGTTGCCCATGAGTGATTGAGCTGTTCGGCATACTCGCGATGGGCGATGACCCCCGAGAGGTAAAAGTCATGTAACACAACAACACCCGGCACTGTATCCAGCAACTCAAACATATGACTATGAAATGCTGAGTTTCCAAACTGATACAGAACACGGTCATAATCATCAGCATGCTGAATCAACCATTCCGCCGGGCGCGTTGTAAAATCGTTGCCTGCAAACGTGACGGTCTGTTCAGGCTCGTCGTTAATAAGGTCAATCGTGTAGTATTGCGCCAGCTCGGGCAGTAACATGGCTGAATAGTCACTGATACCACTGCGCTGAGGCGGCAGGGGTGATACAAATGCCAACCTTGGCTTGTCAGACCGCTTGATACGCTTTGGTGGTTCCATTTGCTCCAGTGCTGACAATGCCCGCTGGGCGGTTATCGCCCATGAAAACTTGCGCGCCTGCTGTAAGCCGTACTTTTTCAGCCCATCAAGCCGGCCATCATCGGTCAGGTAGCGTTCAATTGCGCGGCTGATTTCACGTGGATTGGTCGGGTCGAACAAGGCATTGTGATTCCCAACCACTTCTGGAAGGCTGGTTCTGTCTGAAGCAATGACTGCCGCACCACATGCCATGGCTTCAAGGCAAGGCAGGCCAAAACCTTCGTGCAGAGAAGGAAACACAAACAGCTCACACAGGTTGTATAATTCAAGCAGATCTTGTTCAGGCACGTACCCTGTCATGACAAAAGCCTGCTCGGGCAAGCCTGCACGCTCTGCTTCATGTAACAGCCGGTTCCGATCCTGCTCTGTTACCGAGCACACAACAGCCAACTGATAGCGGTCACGCAAAGCGACCGGTAACAACGAAAACGCCTTGATCAGCCCTTCAATGTTCTTGCGGTGATCAATCCCTCCGGTATAGAGAATAAAGGGCCTGTTCAAATTGTAATGCGCACGCAAACGGCTTTCTCGCTCTTGTGCAACGTTTACCGGTTTGAAAACGTCATCAATCGCCGAAGAGATGTTGATGACTTTATCATCAGTGAACGCCAGGTGTTCAATCGCCTCTTGACGTGATGATTCAGAGATGGCCAGCAGCCGATCTGCACGGCGCAGCTGGGCTGTTTTTTCGTCATACCAGCGTGCATGGACAGGGTTATCCAGATAGGGGGAGCGGTGCAGCATGGGTATCAGGTCATACAGCACAACCGCAACTGAATATGGCTTTTCACGGCTTGAGATACTGGTGAGCGCATCATCTCCCAAACCTTCAAACAAGCTGGTTACAAGCAGACAGTCGGGTTTTAAGCTGCTGATAAACGCTTCATATAGATGGGTGGATACCTCTCGGCAGGCATCATGTTGTTGGTTGATGAAGCTCACAGGCCCAGGCGCAAACCAGGTGTGGATATCCTCAGCTGGCAGATAACGGGAGAACTCGTGCCGCAGTTCCTGCGCACTATCGGGGAATGCACCATTAATTGCCAAGAGCAACTGATGCTGTTTGTTCGCACGTATCAATGCCCGGACCAGCGACAGCGTATAGCGACCGATACCCCTGTTACGACTTTGCCCCTGAGCGCCTTGCAGGTCTATGACAATTCTCATTCACCTGCCCCCGTGTATGTGCAGGACAACCGCCGGTTGATCATGCGGGCCCGTGGCGTTAGTGCGCTTTCAGCCGCCGAAAGAGACGATTGGAATTTTGGTTGTTGATGCACGTAACGCCCTAATCGGTTAGCAAGCCTTTGATGCAGCCATGGCATTTTGCCAAGGATACGGAGAACCACCCTGCGCAGCTTCGGATACCGCGACAAGAGGCGGGCCAGTTTGGGCAACAACAGGTTCAACCCGCGCAGGGGCAGCCTGACCCAAGATTGCTTTGACCCCATGGCCTTTGAGCGGGCATGCTTTACAACATCAACCAGCTTGCGAAACGGTGCGGTAATACGCCACGACCGGCTGGCGCGCAATTGTGCAAGCTGGCTGTGGAGCTCGGCTTCGTTTGCTCTGGATGCATGCAACGCTGCGGTCAACGCTTCATACTCGTCCTGCATATCCGACAGCCGGGCTTCGCGCAGCTTCAACTGAGCCTGCACACGCTCTTTTTCATCCCACAAGCGGTGGCGTTCAACATTGGAGAGGTACGCGTCTTCAGCCGCTTTAGCCGCCTTTACATTGGCAAGATAGGTTTGATGGTTCGGAATACGGCAAAATGAATGAGAGGCCTTACCACTCAAGGCGAATTCATCAAATACATTCGGCGGGTACTTAAACGCGTCACACAGTTCAGGGTGCTCGCTTGAAACATAAAAACGGTTGATGCCATCACTGTAAACGTGAACGTATCCTTTTGAGATTAATACAGGCTCCCAAACCCGGTAGGTGTCTTCTTGCGACCCTGGCAAGGTGCTTTCGATTACAATAATCCATGGACGCAGGCTTGAGTCACGCCAGCCTGACAGCACCTCTCCTTCCATCCCTTCTACATCGATCTTGAGCCAATGCACTTCACGTGACCCTACCGTATCGAATACGCCATCCAGCGTTATCGTTTCAACTACGGTCTGGATACAGTCATGCCCATGGTCAACGTGGGAATCGGCAATAAGCTCCCGGCCCGTTGAAAGGCCGGTATTTTGAAACTCATAAAACGCCAACTCACCTGCTTCTGCCGCAACGGCAACCTGCAACACTGTCTCATCAGGGCGCGCCTGTTTGAGTGCATTGGAGTAACGTGCAGAAGGCTCTACGTGAAGACCACGCCAGCCTTTGTCATAAAAGGCCAAACTTACCGAGTCAATTTCAGGGTCTTGTGCACCGATATCGATATAAAACCCATGTTCAACAGCGGAAAGAGCACGCCAGAGCATGACATCTTCAAAATTTTGTGCGTAAGAGACGATACTCATCGTGTTGTGATCCCTATTTGAGGCTGCATCCAGTTACATCCTGCAAAATGGTGCTTGTTGATGTTGATTACGTTGAATACGAGGGCGAGATCTCGCCATTCATAGTTATCAACCAGATGTGTATCGGTGCTGACAAGGGCTGTTTGCACTGAATAACTGCCGGGGCCAAGATTGGCTTGGAAACAGCATTCAAACTGAACTTGCTGGCCTGCGGAAAGATCGTACTGAACCTGATCAGTCAGCTGCGTATTGGTGCCATACATTACCTGCCCCAAACGGTCTTTGATACCGTACCCCAGCACCAGGCGCGGTATGTCTTTGTAAATATGGGCAACTACCTTCAACGTGACAGCTTCGCCCACGTTAATGGCCTCTACGGCTTCACCTTGTTGGTTAAGCAGCGTAATTTCAATTACTTTCGCTTCGCCAGTACCCGAAGTAGTCTGGGTACTGCCATCATCCATTTGTATCTGTTCGACCTTGCTGTTGGCTTTTTCTGCCAACATGGCATTGTAGTAGTCCATTACAGCCTCGGGCGCGCCCTGATATTCAAGCCTGCCACCGTTAAGCATGATTGCACGGTCACAGATGCTTTGAATGGCTTGCTTATCGTGGGATACGATCAAGAGTGTCGTGCCCTCGCGCCGAAATGCCTTGATTCTGTCAAAACTTTTGTGCTGAAAATAAGCATCGCCAACGGACAAGGCCTCATCAACAATCAGAATATCAGGGCGTTTTGCGGTTGCGATGCTAAAGGCAAGGCGCATCTGCATGCCGCTGGAGTACACGCGCACAGGTTGATCAATGTAATGGCCGATTTCGGCAAACTGCTCGACTTCAGGCATCATTTGGCTGATCTCATTGTGAGAAAAACCGAGCAACTGGCCCGCCATGAACACATTCTGACGCCCCGTAAAATCAGGGTGAAACCCCATCCCCAACTCCAACAGCGCCGCAACATGACCCGACAGTTCAACGCTGCCCTCTGTTGGACGTGATGTGCCCGTGATCAATTTGAGCAGGGTGCTCTTGCCGGCACCATTGATACCGATAATCCCTACGGCCTCGCCGGGCTGCACTTCAAACTCGATATTGCGTAAAACCCACAGCAGTTCGTGCCTTGCGCCAGAGCCCGGCACGATCCACTCTGCAAGCCGAGACCAGCGACCCGCATACTTTTTATAGGCTTTACCAAGCCCTGTAACACGAATTCTTCCCATTAGAGTTCGTCCACCATATCACCGCTATGTTTTTTATAGAGTGACAGCCCGACTACACACAGCAGCAATGCCATTACTGCAGGTAATATCAACCCATAAAGAGAGGGAACCGCCCCATTCACCAAAATAGTCTGGAAGGCATCCATAAGCCCCGCCAGCGGATTCAGGTACAAATATGGCCTAAGGGACTCAGGAAGAATAGACACCGGATACACAATAGGGGTTAGCCAAAACCAAAACTGCAGCACTATATTGAACAACTGCCCAACATCGCGAAAAAACACATTCAGAACACCTAGCGTGATACCTAAACCAACTGCAAAGCCAATCAAGATGGCCAAAACAGGGAAAAATAAAACATAGGACCACCCTGGAAAATTCCCACTCACGATCAGAAACAGCGAAAAAAGAGAAAAAATAATGAAGAAATTTAAACACGCGCTTAGCAAGACAATGACAGGAAGACATATCCTGGGGAAATTCAGCTTTTTTATCAGGCTTGCATTTTCAATAAACGTATTCTGGCAGCGACTGACTATTTCGGTAAACAGCCCCCAAGTCAGTATGCCTGCACACAAATAAATGCTATAGCCAAAGACTTCATCCGCTCCGGGCAGCTTTGCCTGCATTATGCGTGAAAAAATAAGAGTATACACCAAAATCATGGCTAATGGCTGAAGAATCGACCACAGCACACCCAGAAGTGAATTCAGATACTTGGTCTGGAATTCTCTTTTCACACTGCCAAAAATAAAGCCCCTGTGGCTCCATATTTGTTTAATAAAATAAGGCACTTGAATGACACCCAATCCATTTGAATGTTGCATTTTTTATTTCCGAAAGGACTCAACAAGCGCCGCCGCACTGGCCTGCCAGGAATACTTTCTGGAGCGCTCACGCCCACGTTCACCAAGCTGTTGATAAAGTACTTTGTCTGCAAGAAGCGATTCGATTGCACGCGCAATTTCATCCGCCGAGTCAGGATCAACAAGCATAGCCGCATTTCCAGCCACTTCAGGCATGGATGTTCTATTGGACGTAATGACCGGTGTCCCGGTTGCCATTGCCTCAGCAATTGGCATACCAAAGCCCTCATACAAAGATACATACAAGCTGATCGTTGCAGCAGCATATAATGCAGGTAGATATGACTGTGGAACAAAACCCAGCCTGATCACATGCCCTGTTTTTTCCAGCTCACTGATTCGATCTTCAAGAGGCCCTGTTTTCCAGCCGTTACAGCCAGCAAGCACCAACGGGTATTGTTCTCTTAAATAAGGTGGAAGCTTGAAAAACGCATCGAGTAGCTTAGCCAGGTTTTTCCTGGGCTCAAAGGTTGAAACCGCTAGAATATAACGTCTTGGCAGTTTTAAGGCAGCCCTGACTGTGAGCATTTGCCCGCCGGTGACATCAAAAAAAGAGGTATCAACCCCAGGGTACACTACACTGACTGCCCTATCCTCGCCAAATTGTTTGATGATTCTGTTACGAGAAAATTCTGATACGGTTATAATACCCGAACATGACTGCATGCTTTTTGGTAATAATGCATTCAGATTATCTACTCGACCTTCAGGGTGAAATTCTGGGTGGTCTATATGTGAAAGGTCATGGACCGTAATATAGGTCGGCATATTAAGGGGGTGAGCAATAAAGCCTGGCTCCCAATAAATAAACCCCTCTAGCTTTTTTCCGACCGACTGCGCTCGAAGTGATCTGTATAAGTATAATAACTTGCGACTACCAGGCACTTCGGAAGCAACTTTTTTAATCCAGGGTGCAGCAGAGACCGTTTTTCTCGATTCATCATGAAAAGAGTCAAGAAAGATTTTAACCTCATCGGTTGTCAGCAGCTTACCTGAATAAAAACCATATAATTCTTCCACATCGGGCATTACTATAAGCTCACGTAAAAGCCCCATAGTAAACCGCCCGATTCCACTCATATCATGGGCAAGAACGCTGAGATTAACCAGAATTTTCATTCTGCCCCTCTGGCAGGAGTACAGCGCCCATAAATATCCGTAAATCTTACGATATCATCTTCACCAAGATAATGGCCAGACTGCACTTCAATCACTTCAAGGGGAATTTTCCCGGGGTTTTCAAGCCGGTGCTTTACTCCTACAGGAATATAGGTAGATTGATTTTCAGTCAGTATCTGCTCTTTATCACCACACACGACGTGAGCCGTTCCTGATACTACGATCCAGTGCTCAGCCCGATGGTAATGCATTTGTAATGACAACTGCTCTCCAGGCTGTACTGTTATCCTTTTTACCTGATACCGATGGCCGGTATCGATGGTGTCGAACTCTCCCCAGGGGCGCAGAATATGAGTATGGTCTGAATATTCACGCCGATTTTCGTTTTTAAGCCGTAAAACGACGTCTTTCACCTGCTGGGTGTGGGTTTTGGCCGCTACGAGTACTGCATCTTTTGTTTCAACAACGATGCAGTCTTTCAAACCCAGTGCTGCCACGTACCGGTGGTGTGCATGTACCAGACTATCCTGAGTATCCAGCAGGCACACGTCACCTACCGCGCTATTCCCATGGTCATCTTTTGGGCTGATATCACTCAGGGCGCTCCAACTGCCGATATCATTCCAGCCTGCATCCAACTCCACTACATATGCATTGTCTGTTCGTTCCATAACGGCATAGTCAATGGAGTTTTCCGGGCAGGCAATAAAATGTTCAGCATTGGGGCGAATAAAATCTGGATCAACCTGGGCTTTTGCCATTGATTTTCGGCACTGATCAAGCATTTCAGGCTCATATTTCTGAAGCTCATTCAGATACACTGAAGCCTTGAACATGAACATTCCGCTGTTCCATAAGTGTTTACCGCTGCTCAGGTAGTGTGTTGCGGTAACCAAATCCGGTTTTTCTGCAAAGCTGGAAATATGCCACACAGCATCACACAAAGATTCGCCTTTGCATATGTAGCCATACCCTGTTTCGGGACTTTGAGGTGAGATACCAAAGGTAACCAGGTGGCCTTCAGCCGCCAGTGCACTGCCGGTTTCCAGCGCAGCAAGTAGCTCTTCGGGGCGTTCGAAATGGTGGTCAGCCGACAGAACCAACAACACAGGGTCACCCTGCTCGACCAACGATAACGCGGCCAGTGCTACAGCCGGGGCTGTATTGCGCGATGCAGGTTCAAGAATAATTCGGCTAAAGAGGCTTTCGTGGCGAAGCTGTTCGGCCACCTGAAAACGATGCGACTCGTTACTGACGATCAAGGGCGTGTCATGTTGTACCGGCCCTAACCGTAAGAGTGTTTTTTGCAGAAGTGTATGACCACTGCCATCCAAATCCAGAAACTGTTTTGGCGTATTCTGACGTGACAGGGGCCAGAGCCGGCTTCCGCTGCCGCCTGCCATGATAACCGGTGTGAACATGTTAAGCCCTGAAATTGATGAATTCACTGCAAGAGGTTAATGCCCGCAAACATGGCAAATCCGTTGCACCTGAAGCATGCTACTGTGCGCGTAGGGAATATAAACTTCAATATTTGTTAAGTCAGCACCACTTTTTTATCGTGGCGACTGTGCGGTTTAAGCTGTCAGCAAGCGGCTCAAGGCAATCATGTTTTTCAGCCTGCTGGGAAAGTGCAGCTCTTGCTTGCCGAATGGGTTCACTTCTTTTGCGACTGCGCAGATCATCTTCGCTGATGTCATACTGGTCACACACTCGGCTGATCAGGTCATCGACCGTTACCGTTGAGGGTTTCACCGTTTCGACAACTGCCGAATCGGGTTGTACCTGAGGCTGCGCTTTTGGCTCAACTTTTGTTTGGGCCGGCTGAAGATGCTTAATAACTGAACGCTTGTGTATCTCAAGCAAGGCTTTCAAGTCAGCGGATATTGTCTTGCTGCTGTTCGGTGCATGAGCAGCCGTCCACAAAGTGACACTCCGCGTCTGCCCACCTCCGGCAAAGTTGAGTTTAAGCGGTTTGATAACCTCAAGCTCTTTAAGCTCTTGCATCAGTTTTGCCGTTGCGGCAAAAGAATTCTGAACAGGCTTTATTGCCTGTATTATTTGATTCAGCCTTTGTGTCGGTTTACCCCGTGAGGTGATCAGCTTTTCACCGTCAGCCGCAAAATGAGGCGCATCAGGGTACAGTGTCAAACGATTGTTTTTGCCGTCATTCGTCCAGCCAAACGGGTAAAGTCGTATCACATCAGGCAACACTCCCTGCCATCGGCCTGATATGTCCAAAGCGCTTTTCTGATGGCTTCTCATCAACATGCACAGAGAGGGAGTGCCGTCATCTGAGCACGAAAACAGTATGGGGTAGTCTTGTGCGACTTGCGAAGCCTCGTCAGCGTGAATTGGCAGATACAACAAATTAGCCGCAAAGCTATAGTTTTGGGTCGGCAGGAACTTCAGATGTTTGTGTCGCTCCAGCGACAGGACTTCTGCCCGTGCAGCGTTGCGCTGGATTGCTTTTGGCGTATTCAATGTCTGCTCTCTCTGCTTCAATGACTACACTGTTCAACTTGTCAAGTTTACAGATAGCCATTAAGTGAGTCCAGCATACATAAAAACCCCAAACTGCTGCCAAGACACACAGCTTATATCAGTTAGCAAAAAACCGGATGCCATCACAGCATCCGGTTTTTAAATGCGCTGACCACTCCGAGATGAGTGGCAAGCATGACAGTCAGACCTCGAGGAAGTCCAAAATACCTTCGGCGGCCTTGCGGCCTTCATCAATCGCGGTCACCACCAAGTCAGAACCCCGCACCATGTCACCACCGGCGAACACCTTGGCATTGCTGGTCTGGAACGCGAAGCGACCCACTTCCTGCGGCTGAGCAACTGTCTTGATACGACCGTCTTCGTGCAGATCGATACTGAAGTCCGCGAACCAGGGCGCCGGACTCGGACGGAAACCGAAGGCAACGAGCACAGCATCAGCAGGCAGGACCTCTTCAGAGCCCGGTACCACTTCAGCGCGGCGACGACCGTTTTCGTCAGGCTCACCCATCTGGGTTGCCACAACTTTAACGCCTACAACCTTGCCGTTTTCGCCCACGACTTCAACCGGCTGACGGTTGAACAGGAACTTGACGCCCTCTTCACGCGCATTTTCCACTTCGCGCTTAGAGCCTGGCATGTTCTCTTCGTCACGACGGTAGGCACAGACGACCGATTTGGCACCCTGGCGGATAGAGGTTCGGTTACAGTCCATGGCGGTATCACCACCACCCAGCACAACCACCTTCTGACCCTTCACGCTGATGTATTCAGACGGGTCCTGCTCATAGCCAAGGCAGTGATTCACATTGGAGATCAGGAACGGCAGCGCGTCATGCACACCGTCCAGATCCTCACCGGGGAAACCGCCTTTCATGTAGGTGTAGG
>CEGF01002552.1_pt1 | contig 29138 bp, 42 predicted proteins | sample 306341 | NCBI WGS metagenome assembly CEGF01 (sample SAMEA2755655, study PRJEB7226) | microbial mat metagenome | biome: microbial mat; feature: hypersaline; material: grass silage | place: USA | collected 2014-02-19 | depth 0 m
TGGCCAGAGGCGGCAGGGATGCTCAGGTTTAGTTTGTTGACGATGTTGTCAATCGCGCCACTCAACGCGTAATCCTGCCGCACCAGGTTGCACCCAGGGCCGTAATGGACATGCCGGCAATGGCGGGTGTACCTGGCCCGAACCCCTGTGCGTTTCAACGACGTAGAAATCCTCTCACAGGCCACCACCGCTGCCGGATACTCCCACGCCATATTGATCACACGCCCAGACCACAGCGTCAGCACCTGCTGATCAGGATCATCCAGCTGGATCGCCTTGAGCTTTACGGTGACCGTTTTTTCAGGGGGCTGGATCTGATACAACTCGGCCAGTGGATTGATGCGTGGCATGCTCAAACGCAGAGCATTGCCATCATCCGGGTTACCGTCATCGGTAATACGGCCACGTTCAATTGCAATCGAGGTGTAGGTAACAGCCCCGATGGTGATGTCATGATCGGCGCTGGTGAAACACAAAATATCTGATGCATCGTCACCATAACGAAACTCATACAGCTCGGCTGGGCGGCTCTGCTCTACACTATTCTGGTAGTCTGAAAAACTCATGCGATTTGCTCCGTAGCTATAACAGCCAGAGTAAACCTCGCAACTTCGGTGCTGTACCAACGAAGGTTAAACGCATCACTGGCCAAGCGGGCGTTAAACACCAGCCAAGTAGTGCCTGCCTCTTCTGGACCATAGGACTCATCCCAAGCATCCAGAGTACTAATACGAGTGACACCGGCTTCGAAGTCAGGGGTAATAGTGTCGATGGCATAGTGGCCAATTATCCCGCCAGGTTTTCGCACCTGCAGGTGAGTCACAACGTTAGAAGGTGGCGCGTAATAACCAAGATCAGTGCCGTGCACTTCAAAGCTGATACCGCCTTGAGTGGGGGATTTGAGTGGTAGGGGGTCTACATGACTGGCAACCAGGAACTGACGCTGGCGGCCTTGGCAGCGGTCAAAAAAGCCCAACCACCAATCAACCTCCTCTCGGCTTTCACAGACCACATCTGCACTAAAAGCCAAAGGCGAGAAGCGCCCATCTGTAAAGGTTTCAAACGGGCCTATACGGTGATCAACAACCTCGGGTACCCAATCGAATGTCGTTTTCAGTCCATCGCTCCAGTTGATACGGCGAAGTAAAACCTCTGAGCCGTCCACCGTAGCTTCAGCAGTGCCATAAGGCTGTGCAGGCGGGCGCGGATCTACGCGACACTGAAAATTCAGCACTGCCTCTAACACACCGGCAGCACGTCGTCTGCCTGGAACAGACTCACGAATTGCGGTTTGCCAGGCCGGATACACTGAGGCACCAACCGACCAACCAGCTTCCAGATCTGCATCCACCGTTAGGGTTTTGCGATCGGTTGAAAGTGCCAACAACGTGGCAGCTTCAGGTTCAGCACCTTCTTGCATTAGAACTAGATGATCACCAACACGGGTATCTGCAGGGAAAGGCCTATCCAGAACCAGCACCCTGCTCGCGACGGAGGCCTCGGATGTTAAACGGCAAACTCTCGGCCACACGGGAATCAGCAGATTAAAGGGCTGCAATACAGACAGCATCTGCTGACAGGACAGTGCCTCTCGACCACTCAGCCTAAGCTGCATCTCAAGTTGCTGGCGTGGCTTGGCCCGTAGCGCACGGCGTTGTTCGGTACGGTCACGGGAATACATGATGTCGGTCAGATACTCACGACGCTGTTCGATAGGCTGCCGCCAGTTTGGGGCAAACGGAAAAATAGCGTCTACACCTTCAGGCAACATGGCTTATTACCTCAGAATGGCTTTTATTTGGGCCCGCTCGGCCTTGATCAAATTGACTACGCCATGACGCCCTTTGGGGCTCGACATCACTGCTTGGGCCAAGCTGTCACTGTCGATCATGTTGTAAATAGCCATCCCTCCAGCTTCACCACCAGCGCTATTATTCCGATGGCGCGGATCGTTGGAAGTCAGCACTTCCTCTCCCTTACGTAGAATGGCTGGCACTTCATCAGGGGCTAATCCTGCGATCCCGCCAGTGTGGTAGCGCGGCACATTTGCGAACAGATCTCGCTCGGTTCCACCGCGGCCTACCACGCCGCCGCCATGAAACTGCAGCGCACCTGCAATAACACCACCAATGCCGCCTGATGCACCTTGGATCGCATTAAATATTGTCTGCTGCAGAATCATTTGAGCGAGTTGTCGCAGGAAATCAGCAGCAAACTGCCGGAAAGCATCACGAAGTGAATCCACCGCATTTCGGCCACTCGCAATATCTTCAATGAAAGATCCCATTGCGTTTGTGGCACCGTAAGCAAACTGGGCGTTAATGTTGGTTGCGTTAAGCAGCCCCTGACTGATTTCATCAATACGATCACGCACCCGCCCTGCTGCCTGCTCAAGCTCAGCGGCGTACTGCGGGAATAACTTCTTCAGCTCTTCGATTAACTCCAACTGGCGCTCTAGGGCTTGTACGGGGTCTGACCGATCAAGCACCCGCTGGAGGTCCTGCTCAGCCTGCTGCTGTGCCTGCAGGCGCTCACGCTCTGCTTCCGCCTCGCGCTCTTTGGCTTCAGCCAATGTCTGCAGCTCTTTTGCCTGCTGAACAATTGAAGCGGCCAAGGCCTGGCCGTCTGCGCCCAAACGGGCTACATCATCAGACAGATCACCCAGAGTCAGTCGATACTCAAGGGCAGCTGCCTCACCCTCTCCGAAGGTTGCAACCTGCTGACGCAGACCTTGTTCTAGATTGGTCAATGCCTTCAGCGCCGCTTCGTACTCACGCGCCGCCTTTTTGTCGTCACCTGAGCCACCCAGAGGTAATGGAGGCGGCACATCCGTATTGTCTTGAGGGGCATTTGAGCCTGTCACCAACAAAGGGGGCTGATTGCTGTAATAGTCCTGAATCTGCTTCTCAAGCCGTGCAAGCTCAGTTTGCAGCTCTTCCTCTGACCAGAACTCAACAAGACCCGTCGGACCAAAGAAGCGCAGCCGCTCACCCAAGCCACCAACATCCCAATCAGAACGGCTCAGCAGGTCGCGGATCTCATCTGCCCGTTGCTCCAGGCGTATAACATCATCACCTGATACACCGTTAGCCAGTGCCGCCAACTCTTCACCTGCCCAGCGGGTAAAATCGGCGCCCGTACTAACACCTTTTGCCATCCAGCCAACCAGGTTGGCTACAGCTGATCCCAGAGTGTCCATAGACTGCTGGAAGCCAGGGTCAGACACGATAGATCTCAGTCCATCAATGGCGGTAACGAAGCCCTCGGTTTCGCCCCCGCCGAAAGTGACCAACAGATCATTGCGCAGCTGCTGCATGGCCTGACCAACCGTGCGTTCCATCTGCTGGAAGTCGTTATCAATCGTCCCTGCGGTACGCTGCAACGCACGTACAACCTGCTCAGCCGTTAGTTCTCCTTGCTGACCCAGCTCACGCAATTGGCCTATGCTGACACCCAGACCTTCAGCGATCGCTTGCGCCAGGCGCGGGCTGTTCTCAAGGACCGAATTGAGTTCGTCACCTCGCAGAACACCCGCAGCCATCGCCTGAGCCAGCTGTTGCGTCGATGCAGCAGCTTCCTGCGTGCTGGCTCCAGACACCACAAAAGACTGGTTGATTGCTTTCGTTAGCGTCAGCAGCTCGTCATGGGTCAGGTTGAGGTCTTCGGTGCTGCGCGCCATTCTCGCATAGAGGTTAACGGTGGATTCAAGGTCCTGGCGGGTATCCTGAGCAACGCTATAGGTATCCTGCATTGCCCTGTTCAGTTCATCCTGGCCACCTGTCACCAAGCGCAACTGGCTTTCTATACTGCTCATGGTGTCGGAATAGGAAATCATCTGGCGCACAGCCAGACCAACCCCCAAACCAGCCAGCAAGCCGCGGATCTGACCTACCGTGCTTGTGAAGCGTTGAGAGCTGCTTTCAGCACGATCGGTTTCGCGGCTGTAGCGACGCATCCCTTCACTGGCATCACCGCCACCACGGGCGATATCGTCCAAACCGCGCTCAACGTCTTGCAACTGTCTACGCGCCTGCTGCAAGTCAGCCTGCATGCGAAGCGCCAGCGTCAAATCTTGGTCAGCCATCAGGTGCTCTCAAGGTTGCGTAGTTGTCGGATGATATCGGCGGCTTTATTGCCCCAAGCGACGGCCACCGCTTCGATCAGATCGGCCCGCTGAGCGTCACGCCGCTTGCAGGCCAATTCATAACAGCGCGTTATTTGGCGCCATGTCAGTCGTTGGGCAATGTCCTGGGCATCTCGCCCATAACCTGCCGCTATGAGGGTGTCGAAGAGTTCTCCGACGGGGATGGGGTCACCCGATGCTTCAGCGATGCGGCCAGCGCTCCGCCGAACACCAGCCGACGCATAAAAAAACTTGAGTTCACCCGCCAGAACGCCATCGCCAGCGCCATACCGTCCCGATCGCTCAAGGCCTGAATCCATTCGACTGGCTTACCCGTGCTGACCGACATCAGTCCACACCAGGCGTCCTGGTTCTCAGCAACCAGCATTTCAATCGCCATAGGATCAAGCGCCTGCTTATCCAGCAAAGTACTGAGCCCACTCAGGATCGGGCGGGCTTGAGGCAGCACTTGAAGTCCCTGGAGGTAACGGAACTCCCGCACCTCCACGGATTCACCGGCAATAATCAGTGTTTCATCGGGGAACAGCACATCCAGATCATTGGTGGTATCGCTCATGGGTCACCTCAATCAGGCTGCACGGCCATCGATGTAGACCTGGGCATAGCCGGTACGGGTCGACACTGCGATGTTGAACGGCATTTCCATCGGGTTCTGACGCGACTTGAAGGGCAATTCACCATCCGGCGTCAGGGTACAGTCCGGGAAGTACACATCACCCGGATCACCCTCAGTGTTATCAGCAATGAACTTCAGTTCACCACGCGATGGACCCTGCTGATGACTGGCGACACGGCTTCGGCTTTCCGCTGCCGGGGTGTAATCCACATGCAAGGTCTCTTCACCGATCGAACCACTCTCCAGGATCTCAATCATCCCGATCTCAGCATGCACCTTGTAGTCAGTGCCCGCTGTGTAAGTGGTGGTATCGGTTTCATCCTGCACATCGACACTGGAGACATTGCGCACGCCACCGGGGTTAGAGGCACTGGCACCCAGCTGATAGAAACGACCCGGCTGAACACTGATAGCCTCATCTACTACCGGCGTGCTGGCCTGGGTCACCGTAGTGAGATCACCAATGATGAACAGGGCATAGTTTTCGGGGTCCATATCACGCAGGCTCATTCGGCCACTACGGGTGACACGGAAGGGAATATCACGGATACGCTCAGCGATCGGGCCATCACTACCGTCGACACTCAGCGTTTCGCTTTGCGCCGTCACGGTAAAGCCAGGTGTTTCAGCCAAGTAGCGAAACCCCTGATAAGAGCCATCGGCATTACGCGGATTGAAAAGAATCTTGCCGCTGCCAACCACGATGTTTACGGGCTTTTGAATATCCATGGCTTACTCCTTAACCTGAGTGCTGGCGATATGGCCAGATTTGGTGAGACGCGCAATCTGCGCCTCTGTCAGCAAAGCCTTGTCTTCACCTGGCTTCAGCTCTTTACCCTTCTGAATAATCGGCTTGGCCAGTTCAACCTCACGACGCGAAATTGGTTTTTTCACGGGTACCTTTGTCATGTGGATTACCTCTGATTGAGTTATTAGTCACTGGAAGCTGTGGTGGTCAACACGGTTTCAAACTGAAGCGGGAAGTAACCAAAGCTGCCCTTGTAACCCGGTGCAGGAGCCGTCACCCTGACCAACTTTCCTAACCCCTTCGTCGGTCGCCAGCCAGAAAGTGCGTTGAGTACTCGCGTCATCAATGGCCCAGCATCCTCTCGCACGCTTTGACCGCCGGACTGGCTGCGAGCGTTACGAACCGCCACAACAACCATCCAACGCTGCCGAGTCACGTGGTAGTTACCCTCATCAACAGAGTCACCACCAGGCACTACATCACCGCGATAGAGCACGTGAAGCGCCGGGGTATGCTGTTGTTTCTCAGTAACCCCACTCAGATCTGCGGCACATAGCACCTTGAGCCCATTGATATCCGCCAACTGCTCTTCCAGGCGTGTAACGATCAGCCCTTCAGCGACCAAGTGGTGATTTACCATCAGAAACCACCTCCCGGCATTACGCGACCACCCGTGCTGAACTGCACACTGCCAGCCGTTTCGCTGGGGCTCGTCGTCCCGATACCCAGCAGTACCTCACCTCTGGAGACCGCCCTCAGGAACTTGATGGCGTCTTCGTAGCGCTTGGTAACTTGTTCAGTGGCGGATTCGTCATAGAGCCGATATCTGGCAATATCACAGGCGTAGGCCTTGATGATGTTCGGCACCGGCTCCAAAGGAACGCTGTAACCACCCGCCGCCACATAGCCATCAATCTCACCAGAAGCGTCGTCTATGGCACGATCCGTCAGGTCAGTGTCAATTAAACCGCTACCAGTATCCGTTAGAGACAGGATCTCATCCTCACGGAAGCGTTGGGTCAAATCGGCGAGGGTGATGTAAGGCATGGGTTAGGCCTCGCCTTCAGCCGGTACCTGAACCTTTTCTTCACGGATCTTCTCGATCAGCTTGTCCAGTCCCATGCTGTGGTAGCTGCGGATGCCCAGATCCTTTCCGAGCTGGCGAACGTCTTCTTCGTCCATCTCTTCCAGAGACTTTTGGGTACCGTCCGGCTCAACTACGCCATCCAGATGGCCTTCAATTAGGCCGTCAGAAATGCTATCCGGCTCCAGGGCCCCTTCCTGACCAGCACTCGAATCTGGCTGATCCGCTTCTTCAGACTTGATGAACTCAACGACCAAACGCGGCTCCGCTTCGAGCTGTGCCAATTCACTTTTTGAGAAAAAGTCGTCCGGGTAATCAGTGGGCTTATTCGGGTGAGCAACGCCAGCGCGTCGGAAACCATTGACTGCAGAATTAATACGAATCGGCATTTCATATGTCCTCTCGCTTTGTCAGGTAGCGGGATGCCGAGACAACCCGCTCCAACTCATTGGGCAGCAGCGCTACCGGCTTTTATCCGGCAGTTGCCAACCAGGGGTTCATGATCAGCTTGGAGGTGTCCATCCACTCGTTGCTCTCGCCGCCTGTGGTCAGCTGGTTCTTGAGGATCTTGAGTGCAGCGCCTTCCAACGTGCTCGGCACCATGGTGTGGGTGTGGCGCACGGCCAGCGGGCGGCCGTAATCGCCCTTCATAGCCTGCAGAGCCTCACGAGCAGCTTTGTAGTTCTCGGGTGTCAGCGCCTGCTTGGAGCGAACAGCCAGCATCCAGAGGCCGGAGCCAGCGTTGACACGCGCATCGGTACCGAACAGGAACTTGTCCTTCATGAACACTTCGCTGTCATTCAGGTTGGTCAGGGCACGGAAGCTGTAGTCGCGACGGCGCTGGAACACCATCGGCTTGATGGCGCGGCTCAGGTCCATGACATACCAGGCCGGACCGGTGCCGCCCATGTCATTCGAGACCGAGATGACTTTGCCATCTTTATCCAGTACCGGGTGGTCCGCGTCGAAGAATGGTTGACCATCAAAGCACACCGGATTTTTCTCCAGCGCTTCGACCGCCAACTCGTTCGGGTGCTCACGGCTGAGACGACCGAACTCATCGAAGACCGGGCCATACAGGCCATAGGTGTCGTCTTCAATGGCGTCGCGTTCGATCCCTTCTGTCAGCTCGAACTTGCGGTTTTTGATGCTGAAGTCAGCACCTTCCAGGGAGTGGATGACACGATCACCGAGCCACTCACGCATGCGCGGCAGGGATTTGAGCCAGGGGTAGACTTCAACGGCAGTAGTCGATGGCACAACGGTACAGAACATTTCGTACAGCGCACCTTGTTCACCCAGCGAGTTGAACCCCTGTTGGAAGTTGGTGTTATAGGCCTTGAAGAGGGCCTGTAGATTGGCGGATGTCAGTTCCATGATGGTCGCTCCTGTAGCGTTAATCGGTTAAGACGCGTTTAGAGGTTCGCGCCGCTGGTCGGGTCGATCAGCACCCAGACGCCCAGGTCATCGACATCGTCGATGATGCCGGCGATTGAGCGGGTAGATGTGCCATCGGTCAGGGCCACGGTCTGGTCATCAACCAGGTAGCAAAGGGAACCGATATCGGTTGCAGTGATTTCATCGGCGCCTGCAGAGTTGGCGAAGCGGAAGTAGCCGCGCTCAAACTCGGCGACCTGGTCACCGTTGGCACCGGCGGCGTTGTCCACCTGACTGGTAAAGACGCCCAGGGAGACCAGACCGGTGGCTGTGCTGGCAGGTTCGACATAACCGCTAGCGTTCATCACAGCGATGGTGCCGGCGTAGCACATGGTGGATGCAGCCACCGGGAGGGCGCGACGGCCTCCCAAGCGGCTCGGGGTGTTACGGTTCTGGGTGGCAGCGGTCATATCTGCGCTCCTGATTTGACGTTAGAAACAGGCGATGCCTGACGGTTACTCGGCGGTTATTCGACCGGGTTGGCCTTGCGATAGGCTTCCGGCGTCAGGCCCATGGATTTACACACGGCCAACTCTTCAGAGGAGAGACCGTCCTTGTCGTGGCCCTTATCCTTCGGGGTGTCCACGCGATCCTTCTGTTGCTCCTGGAAAGCAGGCAATGCCGGGGCGTCTTTCATGTGCGCACGACAGGCTGCGATACCCTGGGTGCGCAACCAGTCGGCGGTAGCCTTGCCCGCGATTCGGCCATCCCTGAGGCCGGTTTCAATCAGGGTTTCCAGTTCAGCCGTTGTACTGCCGGACTTGAGGGCAGCCAGCTGCTGCTGCAGCTCGTTGACCACAGCTACCGGGGCAAACTGGCTCATATCAGGCTTGGTACCGGCCTTCAGAGCAGCAACCTTGTCTTCAACCTTGTCGCCGTCTTTCATGTCCAGAGCCTTGCGGACCTGGTCAACCACACTGGCGGAGGCTTTCAGCTTGTCGATCGCTTCAATGACCTGTTCATCGGTAGCGCCTTCTTCCAGCCCAAGCGCTTTGAGCAATTTCGCAAGATCCATGGTGGTTTCCTCGGGTTCATTGGATTGGGTTGAGGCCATCCGGGCTGCGGCCAGAGTGGTCACGGCGGTATCGATGGCAGGTGTATTTGTTAACGCGACATGCAGCAGGTCCAGCACTTCGCCGGAGTCAGCTTCATAAGGGAAAACGGGAGAGAGATAGCGATACTCGTCATCGTCGATTGCACGCTTGGCGGCAGCGGTCCAGCGAACACGGCCATAGAGGCCATCTTCACGCCATTCCAGGCTGCGCGGGTCTATCCAACCGGATGCAGGTGCAGGCTTGCCGTTCTGTTCTGCCAACAGGGTCTGATGTTCGTAGTCGATAACGATATCGGTGCTGCGTGCTGCAGCCATGGCAATAATTGAACGGGCATTGTCTTCTGTCAGCAGCCAGGGACCAGCGCCTGACAACGCACCCTTGGGTGCTTCAAATCGGCCTGCCGGAATGAGGCGTGTCAGATCATCGGTCAGCGGAACCCTCAGCGCACAGGCAGCGATATGAACCGCGCCGTTCCGGCTGGTGAGTGCTGCATATGGTGTGGGTTTTGAAATAGTCATGCCGCAATGATGGCGGCATGATCACTAGGACTGGTTTAACATGAGTTGGAGATTTTTGTATTGTGCTATTGTGGATTGAATCCAAAGGCAGGATACCTCAAAGCAGCACAAAGTCGGAGCCAAAGCATGCTAGAGCGAGATATGGAGTTAATCCGCAGAGTTCTCCTGGAAGTAAAAAGTGGCAACCTCAAAGGCCCCATTGACGGTTACACAGACGAACAGGTCCGTTACAACAAATACTTGGCAATCGAAAAAGGCCTGCTTACAGGCTCTCACCGTTTTTCATTGGCCGACACGAACGGTATTCCAAGTGCCGTCATAACCCGAGGTATCACTTGGGAAGGCCATGACTTCTTGGAAGCCATTGCCGATGAAAGCAGATGGAACCAGACCAAGTCCTTTCTTAAAGAAACCGGAAAGGTCCTAACTATCGATACAGCCCTTTGGGCGGTCAAGCAGTTGTTTGGTATAAACTCCTAAGCACTATTAAAATGGAAGGGACCCCCCATGAGAACGTACTTTATCGCACCCGCTGTCTGCCTAGCATTGCTGACCGGCTGTGCCTCATCATCTTCAGCGCCAAAGGTCGCAGCCAAGTCTGTCCAGCTAAGGGGTACGGCGGTCGAAGTACAAAACTTTATTGAAGAAGGCATTCGCAAGAACACCAGCAATTTCCATGTTGAAAGTGCCACCGATCGCGAGCTGGTCTTCAAGTCGCACTGCATGGACACCCCCAATATGAACGCCTTCAAATGTGCCGCCATCATGATGGGCGTCGGCAATAGCGGCTGGGATGGTCCCTATTTGTATTTGACCTATAGAACGGCTGAAGTACGTGGTGTTGTCCATTTAACAGCTTCCAGCAAGTGGTGCGCTATCAATGCGTTTGGAAAGACCAACTGCATGCAAGGCACCAACAACTCTGAAAGCAACGCCATGCTGGATAACATTGCGGCGGCGTACCAGAAAAAAGTCCGACCTCTGTAAAGCTTCAACTAGCCCCGACGGCACTCTCCATACTCGGGGCCTCATCTAAAGCCCGTCAATCAGCGTTAGAACGCCGTTATAAACGAAAACCATCCCTATTGAGCAACATCCGCACACGCAAATACTAAAACGCCGCACAGGGCCTACATCAACCATCCAGCAGGTAAGCCGATAAAACGTCTAGGATTGCCTCTTCATCGTCTTCTGACACACCCAGGAACGGTCTTGGCTCGATATCACCCCAAAGATGGGGAAAGTCAGACCGCTGTCCACCAAACTGCTGCATGGCAGCGTACTCCATGGGGCTACCCACCTCCAGCACACCACCTCGCACCTGGTAGTTGATTTCATTACCCAGGCGGCCGCTTTCACCGATCAGGGGGTCATTCCGCCCCTTAAGGGCTTGGGTCAGCTCCGTATTGTCTGCCCAGCGTGAACCATCTGGCGCTGTTTTATTGCTAAAACGCTCCTTGGTGCTGAATACCAGGAATTCACCGATCTCTTCCAGTGCTGGATCAACATTCCCGGCACGGTCCAGCAGACGCTGAAGACCTTCCAGTACTGAACGTGCGTCCAGTTCGATCTCTATACGACTCATGGGCTATACTCCTTGTTACCTGATCTGGCTGCATTGGACCGTCGTGCTCATACCACGAAGCGTTCTGGACGTAGGGCCCAAGGGCAGATCAGGCCCAATCACTGCTCACTTTCAGACAGTGAGCGCACGTAGAACGTCTGCAGCACCAGCATTTTGCGGCGCTGGCGGATCTCGAACACAGCCGTAAACAGCTCGCCATTAGTCTTCAACCATCGCCTCACCAGCGCATTACCTGTACGGTCAGCGACACCTGCATCCTCGAAGGCGTCACCCTCGTTAAGCAGCTGAGGCAACACCGCATAGTCTTCTGCGCTAATCGCTCGTTGTCCCCTGGCAAGCTCAGCCAGCTCTTGGCCATGCTTACGCTGCACATGTGCAACCGCAGAGGCATCCAAAGCGAAGTCATACATGGCCACATCACGATTATGCAGCGCCTGAACCTGGCGGGTGTCAGTCTCGGTCAGAAGTCCCAGCGTTTGATAAGGTTGTAGCTGCGCCCCTTCACCTTTCAGGACTCGCTGGGCATAGCGTCTGGCATCATCAGCAACCGATGGCAAGGAACGGTAGCTTTTAGCCAACCGATCACGCTGGCTGGCCGGTACGCCTTGCATGTAACCCTTGGCTAGTTCGTAGTCCCATTGGCGCGTTTTATCCGCCATAGTACGCACGGTATCGCTGACCGTATCGCCTGGCTGATAGTCCCAACCTTTATCGATACCCTGGGGCGCACCCGTTTTGTCATCGATATGATCCCAGTCATCGGGTGGTTCTCGCCCCGGATCACCGCCCATGCGCTTGGCCATGGACTCGGTACGTGCTCCCAGCACATAGCATTGACACCCCCAGCCATTGATCGGTGTATGTGTCCGCCAGAAGGGATGATCCGGTGACAAGGTGAGACCATCCCAGCCAAGATGCCTGGGCCTGGGATTGCGCACGCTGTCATTGTGCTTGTAGATCCAGTATCTGAATCCACCTTCACGCAGCTGGGCCACACGACCTGCTGCGTAGCTACTGGCCATATTGGTGCGGTAGATGATCCTGGTACGCCAACGCTCACCACCGGCACTCCCTTGCCCGGTCCAACCGTGCCAGCCATTGCGCTGCACGATGTCACGAAAGTCCTTACGGAATGCGCTAAGGCTCTTACCCTCAGCTGCTGCCCGATCCACTGCGGCAGCAAGATCGGACAACAGATCTGCCTTCATGGCACCGGCCACCATAAAGCCCGAGTCGTGTGCTGACCCTCGGATATCATCCCAACGGGAGGTTGGTACCAGGTTATCGAGCTTGTTGCGGAAGAATGCCAGCTGTTCTGGAAACGGGCTGCCAAGCACACCACGGGTACGAACGGATGGTTGACGGTCAGCCATTGGCATTCTCGATATCAAACCGGCCCGCGGCTTCAGCCGCAGCCAGACCGTTACCGATCAGCTCCCCTAACTCTTCCTCTGGCAGATCTTCCTGAGCCGCCAGCAGCATGACACGGAACGCCTCCAGACTATCTGCTGCCTCAAGCATGGCTTCAATGCGGGCTAACCAGTCAGCCAACATTGGCTCTGACTCCTTGGCCAATTGACCCGCCATGATATCGACCGGTGTAACCGGTGCCGATCGGCTCCGCACAGCCAAGGCTGCCATGGGCGTGCCCGGCTGGTCTGTTACTCCGTTTGGTATGACCGACCCAGTCTTGGGACGCAACACTTCTTCATCTTTGCCCGCTTTGGGGATGCCGCTCTTTTCGTGGAACCACCAGGCGGGGATTCGGGCCCCCATATCCACGAAGGTGGGCAAAGTCTCCGACAGGTACTTCAGATCTTCTGTCTCACCGGTGTCCAGATAGAACCGGGGCGCACGCTGCACCTTTTCGATACCGAAGTTCATAGCGGCCATCGGCCAGAGGATATCGCGGCGAATAGTGCCAGCATACTGGCGGGCATCAGAGCGGATCAGGCTGAGCTGGCCGCGCTCATGCACATTACCCAAGGCGTTGGTGTTGGTGCCCTCGCCGGTACCGCTGGTGAGGGTGCCCCCAAGGATCGCCTTGGCCTTGGCACGCTCACACCAGTCCATCATGATTTTGTAGATATCGGCACTGGCACCCTTGCCCGCAGCCTCCATGAATTCGATGCTCATGCCATCGGGAATGATCCCGGCCGCATCCTTACCCATGCTGACCACGGCACGCAGCAGCGTGGCTTTCTCTTTGGGCGAGGCATTCTTAGGGAACTTACCCACCCGCGCCGGCAGTCCGTAGATTTCCAGCAGCTGGGCCAGATCACCCAAGGCATAGTTTTGGAACAGGTAGGGCCATACCAGCATACGGTGCAGGCCCATACGGGCCACGTAGCCGCCCTTGGCGCGGTGCCGGTGTTGCACCCAGCCCAGTGGCCACAGCTCGGCACCTGTCGCACTGTGATCGCGCAGGGTGAGCTGGTTTTGATCATCAGGGTGCAAGCGGAACCAACTGTGCGGGCACAATTCTGGCTGCTCGATGTAGCGCAGAGACCCATCACGGGACCAGGGCAATGACAGGTTGCTCCAGCCGTGGCCGATGCCTTCGCCCAAATCAAGGATCAGGTCTTCCACTTCCAGCCCACTGAACACCTCAATGGCATGGTCTGTCGCCTTGCGCTCTTCTGCGGTTGCGTTGTCTGGCGGGACAATCTGCCATTCACGCTCGGCCGCCAGCTGGCGGCGCTTGCCCAAGTCGGCACCGATCTGAGCGTCTTTCTCTTCCATGTCATCGAACAGCTCATGCTGGGCCTTGATATCGCCCTGCTCAGCCGCTTCGAGGATCTCGTACAACTTGGCAGGGGTCAGCCCCTTGCTGGGATGGTTGGCAAATTCGCGCTTTAATTGGCCAATGGCACCACGGCCTGCACCGTCATCATCGGTCTGCTGTTCATCCAGGGCTTGGGTGTCGGCGCCGAACAGGCGGCGCACCAGGGTGCGGACATTTACCATGCACCACCTCCAAAGTCGGTTGAGTAGTTGTCGTCGTCATCGTCGATGCGGGCAGTGCCGCCACGGGGTACAGGAATAAAGTCGATCACGGTGGTATCGGAAAGGCTGGCGGCATGTGCCAAACAGAGCGCGATAGCGGCATCGCCATGGCGGTCCTTGCTGTTACCGGTTTTGGTATCGGGTAATTTGGGCACACCCTTGATCACCTGCAGAGCACCCAGATCTGAGGCCACATCCTTGTCACGAGGGATAGCGATGCCGTCATCTTCAAACGCCGCTTTGAAGCGAGGCATATTCTCCAGATACCAGCTCTGGGAGAGCATCACCGCTTCGATCCGGCCTGCGCCATACCTGTCCACCGCCTGTTCGGCCAGATACTGGCCATTGCCTCGGGCATCCAGCTTGCCGGCACTGAGACGCGGTAACCGATCCACCACGTAGAACAGCACCTGCTCCTGCTGCTTAAACGGTACATTGCGCAGCTCGACCAAGAAGGGAACGACTCGCTTGAGCTGCTGGGTGATAGCCATCGGTGTGATGACGGTGAGGTCAGCGGTACGGCCGAAGTCTTCACCGAAGCAGTGCTCCAGGGTCGGGTCCAACGGCTCCAGTAACGGCAGCAACTCACGACGGCACCAGTCGTTCATCTCGGCTGCACGCAGATGCTCCGGCCAGGCGTTGAAAGCAGCACTGCCTTCAAATCGGATGACAGGGACATCCACCATACGTGCCTCAATCAACGCCCGGGACAGGTACGCACCGCCGCCCTGCTTGGGCACGCAGTAGTACTCCTCCAGCGCGTCTTCTTCGGTTGCGGTGTCTTTCAGCAGGCCCGCTTTCCACTCGTCCTCGGCTTTCTGCGTCCATTCCTTGCGGGTTATTTGGCATATGCGGCGGTACAGGCCTTCGGCGCAGGCGTCATCCAGCGTTATGGTGTGGACGCTATAACGCTTTCGCCCCGCCCGGCTGTCGTTTATCAGCTGATTAAACAGGTTTTCAACACCGTTGTGGGTGCTGATCAAGCGGACCTTGGCGCTCCACATGGTGAGGGCCAGTGCTGCCTTGAGCACTTCGGCCAAGCGGTCATGGAAGGCGGCTTCGTCGATGGTGACGTTGCCCTGCATACCACGCAGGTTGCTGGGGTTGGAGCTGAGCGCCTGCACTTTGAAGCCGGAGGCGAAGTAGACAACGAAGGTTAATATGTCCTTGTCGTCATCCTCCAGCACCTCTTCCTGGACTTCACCGGCAGCACGGTCGAAGGCCTTGGCCCACATGGCCACGGCTTCGATGAACTCCCGCGCCATCTCCTTGTTGCTGCCCACATAGAAGTGGTTGGTGCCACCTTCGCTGCGGGCGGTGCCGGCACAGAGACAGGCATCGGCGGCTTCGGCCCAGGTGAGACCGGTTCGGCGTGACTTCGCGGCGATCTTCAGCGGTGAGTCGTCGGCGATCCAGCGTTTCTGGTAGCCCAGCAGGACCTCGTCGGCGCTGAATTGCTGGATGCCAGCAAGGCCGGCGGCAACGGCTTGGGTGATGGCGGATTGTTGGAGGTTCATTTAGCCAACACCACAGATACATCGATCGCAAACACCTCGACCGGATGATCACCAAAATGAGGGTGCGTAATTGTCTTCAGACTGAAGCCCCGCCACGCTCTAACTGACCGCCGTGAAATATCACCTTTCTTGGGATACCCAGAAGTCACGATCACGCGTTCATAGGCGCGACCCTGAAGACGCTTGCGCCAATAGTCATTTGCCAGACGGTACTCCTCCAGCTTTTGCCCTGAGACAATCTCGTCGAAGTACACTTGCTTGAGCGGCAGGTGCAAATCCATCACGCAATCCCCAGTATCTGTGCCTTGATCTGCGCCACGCTGTCGGCGGTCAGGCCCTGTTGGCGCGCCACGGTTTCGGCCGCTTCAGCCGCTTCTTCGGCAAAGGCTTTACGGATATCCTTCTCGCGCTTGTGTGCGTTCATGGCGGTCTGCTCCAGACGCTGGGCAGCGAGCATCGCATCCTTGATCATGCCGATGTCGACCTCCTCTTCGGGGTTCAGCATCTGGTTGCGCATCGCCTTGAACAGCTGGCTACGGCCGATCTCCAGAATCAGCTTGGTAGTCTCACCCTGGGGCGCATCGCCCAGATTGGCTACCAGGGCGCTGGTCTGTTCGCGCAGCTCGCGCAGGTCACGGCCGATCTCGGCCATTTCAGTGGCGTAACGATTCAGGCCAGAGCGGCTGAGTTTCTGCTCTTCGGGCAGGCCATGCTCTTCGATCGCTTCGTTGACGGCTTCCAGAATATCGGCCTGGGTCCATTTGCCGTCACGCAGCATCTCGTCCAGGGACTTGCGGATCTGCTGAGGCAATAGGTCGACTTTAGAGCGCCGACCCCGAGTGGCTTTGCCGCTCATCAGCGCACCGCCGACGGGCGCTTAACACCCGGCACACGGGCCAACCCTTTCGCCACATCCTGACCACGCTGGGTGATGCGAGCAATTTGGGAGTGGCCAATCGGTTCACAGGTAACGAGGCCTTGTTCTTCAAGCCAAGCCAACAATGACTTGAGCTGATCACGAGAGCACGCCAGCGCCCACCGTGTCAGCTCATCAACGATCATGGATTCATTCATGCTGTAATCCGGCACCTGATCCAGCATTCGCAGGATGCAGAGGCGCTGGTGTTCCCGCATGTTTTCCTGGTACGACATGGGTGGCCTCACTTGTTGTTCATCAGGTAATCATGAATTCGGTCGACAGAGCTGGCCATGCGTTCGACGGTAGCGCGGGTACCAGCCTGCTCCTCCCGGAGTGCGGAAATGTCGTCATGGGTCGGGGCGCGTTTCAGTCCCTCTTCAGCCGTTATGAGTCGCCGCTCTAACGCGTCATGACGATCATGCAGCTGCTTGATAAGACCCCGGTTGTCGCTCCGGCCTCGGTCGATCCAGACGAAAACCATCACGCCGACCGTGAACACCCACTGGGCGACATCGAGCCAGAACTTCAGGGCGGCGTAATTTGTCGGGTCATCCATGACAATGCTCCTTTTCATGTAGGCCCTGGCAATGGATACAGCGTGCGGCATTAGGTTTGGCTTTCAGGCGCGCGGGCTGTACCGGCTCGTCGCAGTCGATGCAGATCACCACTCCCGCCACCACCTGTTGCTCTGGTTCGGGGCGCAGACCCGCTCGGTAGCGGGCTTCGGCCTCCTGCTGGTTTTGCAGCTCACGCGCTTGGGCGCGGTCGTAGATATCAGTCATGTCGCGTTCCTTGTGTCGCCTGCAGGTAATCAATCAGGCTGCTGAGCTGAGCTTCTATGGCCTGACAGCGGGCGCCGTATCCGGTGATGTGGTGGAGTATGTCGGGCTGCCGGATCGGGCTGAGCCCAAGGGGGTCAGCAGTGGCGGCGGTGCCGGTTTTTCCATCAGCTCCGGTGGCAGGATCAGATCGGGGCACTTGCACGGCCGGGGTGATGGCTGCGTTGTACAGGCCGACAAAGCCATGAGTGAAACGGCAATCAGGCAAAGGCTGCGCAGGCGCTTGGGGCTGTTCACGGTAGTGTGAGGTAACACGGTCGATCTCCTGCTCAAGTTCAGAGGCACGCTGGGTGATGCTGGCCTTCTCGGCCCGCAGGCTACGCACGGCGGCTTGGGTGGCGGCCAGCTGGCGTTCGTACTCGGTGCGCAACTGCTGTTCCTGATCGGCAAGCAGCTCGGCAGCGGCTTGGGTGCAGATCGCCTCTTCCCATGCCTGGCCGCGCTGCCAGCCAGACCAGTAACCAACACCCGCTGATACCACGGCTGCCGTCAGGTACCAGGCAGCTGCTGTAGGCAAGTTAAAGTTCACGGCACACCTCCCCACCCCAGCCGGCAGCGGCGTAACGTGGGGCCAGTTCCAGCAAGATGCGTTGGGGGTAGTGGCGGTTCTCGCGGAAGTTGGCGGCAGAGCGGCCAGCATTGAAGCGTTCGGTATGTCCCCACCAGAGCCAACGGCTGTGGCCGTTCTCTGCCGCCAGTGTCTTGTCGCGCAGTACCCAGCCCAAGCCGCCGTTATAGGCGGCCAGTGTCATGGCCCAGCGGTCGCAGTCGGTATGAGCGCTCAGGCGGCTGTGCAGCCAGTGGTCATAACGTGCCATGGCACGGAAGGCCCAACGCGGGTTAAACGGCTGCGGGTTGCTCAGGCTGCGGTCGATATCCGGCATCCATTCAGCGGTGGCGGGCATGAACTGCGCCAGCCCTTGCGCCCCCACCGGGCTGATGGCGCGGAGGTTCCAGTAGCTTTCCTGATGTACCTGAGCGGCCATGACCGCCAGCGGTGCATCCAGTCCCCACACCTGGCGTGCCTGCCGGGTGAGTTCCTGGCGGTATTGGCTGGATGCGTGGGGGAGTTCTGCTGCGCTCGCGCCTTGCGGCAGGCTGATCATCAACCCCACCAGAACGCCCAGCAACAGGTTGGCTCCCGCCACAAACATCGCCCACTGCAACATCCCGCGAAAGGTCATCTCAGGCCCCCAGCGAGATCGCAATGATCACGGCGGCCATGATGATGGCGCGGCGGATCGTGGCGACTGAGGCATTAGCGGAACAGTCATCGGCTGTGACTCGGTCACCTTCATGCCGGGCCAGATCTGACTCCTGCAGCAACTCATGGGGCCGCAGGTAATGGAACACCGCCCGATCAATCCAGTAGCCCAGCACGGCAGCCAGCGTGACAAGCGACAGCTTGTAGAGGGTGACGCTCAGCAGGTGCGGTGCCAGCAAGGCGATCGCAGCTGTGAGGATCAGGGTGATGACGGCAAACGAGGTAAGGCGCGGTGCGCGAAGTGTGGACATAAAAAATCCCCGGATTCTTGTAGCGAAGCTATTTGCTATTCGCCTTCAGAGTGCCGGGGATTGATTGGAGCGTGGTTTAACCTGTGTTGGGGATTGCTTCGCAGCTGAAAATAGAGTCGGATCCGTTCAAAAAAGTTGTGGTTGCACTCGTCTCATATGGATGGCGCGCTGCTCGTTAATTATGCGATATACATGTTGTGCGCTGATCTTATACTTCCCTGCCAGAGCATCAGGCACCATACCGCGATCATGCCAATCACGGAAGAGTTCAACGTCGCGGATCGCTTGCTTGAGCCGATCGCCTTTAGGAATATACACGTGTCTACCTCCACAGTAAGTGGCCTGCTCGGCCAGTAACGTATGCGCGATGCGTCGCGCCTGGTTGTCTTCTATACCCATGCGTTTAAGGGCTGCATGGAAGATATCGATCAACGCCGCCAAGTCTTTGGGCCATTTACGGCGTGTTTCTTCCGGGATTTCATCCAAATGCTCCAGCAGCTCTTCACTAAAGCTAGCTTCACCCAGCAGATCTTGCTGTTCTTCAGTCGCCACGATTCAGCTCCTCACGGTTGGTGCAGTAGTCTGCGTGGTTCTCGATCTGTAGCCGCTCTTCAAATTCGGGCCACCACATAATGCGGTGCTCCGTCAGCAGCTGGCGGACCAAAGCTGGTACATAAAAGGGACGCACTTGCTTTGACCGGATCAGTGCAAAGTCTTCAGCCCGCCATTCGCGCTGAATGCGCTTGTTCCACTGCTTGAGGTCTTCCAGCACTTGGCCGGCCAGTTTGTGATCACGCTCAAGCCATTCCAGCGAGTCGACGCCGATACCGCCATTACGGCGGGAACTGGCTCGCTTGGCCCAGTGAGTCAGGGCCAGCTCGGAGCCATCGCGCACGATGCCGGCCTTGTGCATTTCGATCCAGATGGCGCGCATAACGTCGATAATCTGGCCCTGTGATTTGGGGCTGTAGTAGCTGTTTCGAGTAGAGGACTGCGCCCCTTCAGGCTTACCACTTGCCGCATCATCTTTACCAAAACGAGCAGAATATTTACCAATCTGGCCAGAATGTTTACCACGACGCTTGAAGCCCGCCTTTTCCAGTGCATGGATAACCTGGTAAAGCTCGCCGATCGCCATGTCTGAACAGCTGCGTTTGCCGATTACGTCGACCAGCATCTGGCGGTAGAGATCATCGTCCAGACCCAGCTGCTTTTTGGCGATGTGGATCTGGGCCAGAGCGGCTTTGCGGTTGTCGCGTTTAGGTGCTGTCATTGTTGGCCCCTGTCAGTGTTGGCGTAACCTGTCACGCTGATCAGTTTTTTAAATTGTGACGGGTCACGTTGCGCCAGTTCGTCAGCGCCATGGATCAGCAGAGTTAGCACCTCGGCCTGCTCCTCAAACTGCCCCAGCTGGGCTATGCGAGCCAGTGCCTCAGCGGTGCCACGGTAGATTTCAAACCGGAACTCTTTAGCGCCTACGGCCTTTTTTTGTTCACGTTCACGCTGGCGTTGGTTGCGCTTACGCTCGCGGGCCAGACGGCGCTGGCGATCCTGTTTATCTTCAATGGTCATCTCTTTCCTCGGCTGCTCATCAGTACCCAGCCACCACGCTGGATAGACCTGCCCGCATAAACGGACAGGTTTCGCTCATTCTTCGGCTGGTAACTCCGGGTTAAGTACCTGTTTCAACGGCTTCAACGATTTGAATTTCACAAACTTGCAGGCCGGGAATGTCATTGGCTCGCCAGTCATCGGGTTGCGGCCTTCACGGGCCTTGCGATCGCTCACACTGAACTTGCCCACGCCGTGGAAGATGAACTCGCCATTCTCGGCCAAGCTCTTGCGGCACACCTGTGCAAAAGCATCCAGAAAGGCGTTTACATCGGCTTTGCTGACTGCTCGGTCGTATTCGATTTTCATAGCCTGGGTCATGGCGTCTACCTGGTCAGATTTGCGCATTAGGTTTCTCCTTGTTGGCTGCTCATCAGTACCGGGCAACCACGCCCGGTAGACCTGCTGAAGCCGATGGGCCCAGCAGGTTTCGCTTATGCTGTTTCAGCTACGTAGCCGATGCTGACCAGTTCTATCTCCTTGTTTTTCTGAAGGGTGCGGCGCATGGATGCAGACGTCTTGAAGTAAGGCATCCAGAAGTGCAGCTTTTTGTCCATGTCTGGAAAGGTCTTCTTCGCCAAGCGCTTACCCAAGTTTTTGATGATGCGTGCCTGCTCGCTGGGCTTGTACACAGACCTGGTGCTCTGACGCCACACACGCTTAACAAACGGATCAAAATGATCGCTGCCTTCCCAGCCCCAACCAGGATTGATCGTGCCATCGATATACACCAACATGGCGAGCTGGTTCTCAGTAATTAAGCGCTTTTCCAGGCTGATTTTGCGGCCTTCAAGTTTCAGCACTACCCGCCCCATGGAGCCCTTCATTTCCTGCTCGATTGCGTTCCACTGTTCTTTTGTAATTGCCATATCACACCCCATCCGGTCGTGAGTGAATCAGGCCCATCATCCAGCGGATGGTGTCGCAAACACCTTCTTCGTAGGTGCCGGTTTCGTGGTCGGTGGTACCGACGTCAACATGCTCCTCACTCCAGGCAAGCAGCTCATGGACTTCGCTTTCAGTCACTGGCAGTTGAATGCTCATTGGTTCAGTGCCTCCCGCACGTTGTTGTGTTGACGAAACCGGATGCCGTTGCTGCCATCCTTACGTGGTGCCATGTCGAACAGGCCGAAGCCTTGCAGCTCGACAGCGCGCCCCTGGCGTATTTCAACCAGGATGCTGCTGCCCATAGCCTGAATGGCTGAATTGGCCTGCTGCTCTGTCAGTTGGGCCAAGAACGACACCTGCCGGGCTAACTGTTCAGTCGTGGTCATTTTCATGGCGGCACCTCAAAGCTTGGCCAGATCCAGTGGGATGGCGCGCCACTGGTCAGCCTGACCCACACGCTCATACAGGCGGATGTAGGTCTGGCTGCCGGTGATCTGGATGCTGTCGGCAATGGCGGTCATGGCCTGATTCCACTGCTCATCGTCGATCGACAGACGACGCAGGCCCAGCACGCGGCCGGTGCTGATGTTGCCTTCCTTGTCGACCTGGAAGGCATGTTCCACCAGCGCACGGATCTCGGCGGCACTGCCTTGGGCCCAGCGGTGGATGCACTGGTCGATCAGGGCTTTGGCGGCCTGCAGGCGTTCGTCAAAGCTGATGCTTTCCTGAATGGCTCGCTGCAGTTTGTAGCGGCCATCGAAGCTGACCAGGGTGACGTTGCCCTTCTTGCCTCCAATCTGGACGCCGTACTTCTCGGCAGACAGGTCGATAAAGGCTTCCACGTCGCCCAGGGTGTTCATCTTGAAGTCGCGCATGGCCTGCTGCAGTTCCAGCGCCTTGCGGGTGACTTCGTGCACCAGATCATGGCGCACCAGGTCGATATCGTTGATGGTCTCGACCGGCACCAGGTGGCCGGCACTGTTCTTCATGTACCCTTCGGGAATGTGTTGCTGTACGGCATGGTTCATGCGGCATCTCCTGTCTGTTCCAATTCATTTTCCGGTACCGGCCAGCCCATCAGCTCGCGCCAGTCGCCGGTGTGGTTCTCAACAACGCGGGTTAATATGGCGCGGGTGGTGCGGCCGTTGTCGTAACGCTCCAAGTTGCGGTTGAGGTACTCCTCGTTGACGATCAGGGCCCGGCGCGGGTCTGTGGTGTCCGGCTCGTTGCCTACGCCCCAGAAGGTCAGCTGTTGACGCAGCCGGGTCTGGGACAGGTTGATGATGTGGTAACTCATGTGCGTTCCTCCCATGTCACCAGGCAGCCGGATACGTCTGCTACGCGTTCGATATAGCGGTGGTCGGCATTGACCAACCGGCGGCGGTAACCCGGCTTCAGCTGGTTGCACCCTGCTCCGGGGATGATCTGGATGCGGGGGCGTTCGCCGATCCCGCTGATGTTCAGCACGGTCAGGTCCAAGCTTTGCAGGATGCGCATGGCAAGGCTGGCTTTTGCCATGTGCTCGCTGACTGTTTGGTTTTGCAGGTTCTTATCCATGACGGGACTTCCCACATTCAGGGTTACGGGGGCAGCTGCGGCAGGCGCGGTACTGCCGAATCCGCATCTGGTTACTGCCGACAAAGGGTTTGTTGCGCTCTGTTTGGCACTCTTCGCCGGTAATCGGGCCTTGTACCGGGCACTGCACCAGTGATGACCAAGCCATGATGACCTGCTCCATCTTGTCGGTGCTGGCCGGGTATTTGTTGGCCAGTAGGGTGCTGACCGATGCCCGGTTAATCCCAAGACGACTGGCAGCCGCCGCTTTGGTGCCTTCCTGTTCGACGACATTGGCCAGCACGCGGATGAACTCCGGCGGGTTGTCGCCCCAGGCGCTGATATCGACGGTATTCACAGCAGTTCCTCCGGTTCATCGGCGTGCATGACCTTGTTCCAGTTGGGGTCGTACACCACGCCCACTCGCTGGATCTGAGGGGGACGCGGGCCGCTGTCCATGCGGGGGATCAGGCGCAGGATCTCCTTCTGGCCTTTGGTTCGGTTGCACGGCTTCACAATTTCCAGGTAGCCCGCTTTTTTGAGCGCCTGCAGGTAACGCTTGGCAGCAGTCGGCTTAACCTCGACGCCCGAGCTGGCGGCGTGTAGTGCCAACTGATGTGAGTCCATCGCGCCTAGCATGCGCAGGCAGCGCCACATGGCTTCCTGCCCCAGCCCTTGGGTGACCGGCTGGCCGTCACGGGTCAGACGTGGTGCTTCGATGCCGTTGTCCTTGATCAGCTGGAACACCGACAGCTCACGCCCCTTGGTCAATTTGACGACAAAGCCGCCAGCGACCAGACAGCGCACGTAGGTTTCAACCGTTTCATCATCCGCCTCGGCGCGACGGGCAATGGTGTAGATTTCAAAGCGGTCGCGGTGGATGCGAATCTGCTCCCACACGCGCTGCCGCGCCGGCTTTCCGCCAATCAGCTCCATCTGGATCGGCTTGCGCCGACCGCGACGTTCTTCCACTGCTGCGTTCATGCAAGCCTCCGTTTCGGTGCTTCACCGGTGTAGAGTTCACGGCGTCCCCAGCCATGGCGATCGATGTACTCGGCACCTGACTGGCCGGCCACGTCATGGATCAGTTCCAGGTTAACGACCACGCGGCGGATACTGCCGCCGGATATGTCCACCAGGTGCTGCAGCAAGTCGTCAGCCACTTCCAGCTCTGGCGCATAAAGCGGTACCAGCTTGCGCGCATCGGCCAAGGTGACCGGCTGAGCGGGAACCCAGCTCAGGATGCGGCCGTGGAAGCGCTCCCACTTTTTCAGTTTGTTGGGCAGCTGCTCCTCGCCGATCAGCAGGATCGCGGCCTGGCTGCTTTCGTAGATGTCGCGGATCAACTCGACCACGTTTTTCTCGACCAGGTGGTCCATCTCATCGACGATGAGTGGACGACCACTCAGGGCCAGCTCTTCGGCGACCAGATCCAGCATCTGCGGGATGGTGGCCCGCCCCGGCTGCATGCCCATCTCATGCAGGATGGCCACCAGCGTGTGGCGCTTGTTCCAGACCGACTTGGCCTGGATGTAGTAGGCACGGCGGCGGCAGGCGACGTGGGTAGCAGCCACCGACTTGCCGAAGCCGCTGGGACCAAACATGCAGACCATGCCAGGCAGGCTGGTTGTGCGTTCGATGGCGCGCTCAAGCGCGATATCACACAGCCCCAGGTTGGAGGTATCGGCAACGCCGTTGACGGGTTGGATATTGTCATTCATCATTTCTCAGTCACTCCTCGTGATATCGGGGGTCAGCGGATTGCAGCCGCTGGTCCCCACTCCTCAAGTTCTTCTTCTCGACGCTTGAATGAGCGGTATTCCGCCGTTTTGGCGTAGGTTTTGAACCAGCGCTGGTCACTGGCCGGGATCTCCTGATCACCGTGTGCGTATGCACTATGCAAGGCATAGCGCTCGGCGGGCGTCATGGTTTCAAATCGACCCAATGGTTTGATGTCGGCCCGCTCTGGCTGGGCACGTTTCTTCAGCTGATGTTGGATCAGTTCACCGTTGATGCTGCCCAGAGCACCCAGGCTGATGCTCTCGTCATGCTCCAGCAGCGGACGACCACGGCGCTCCTCTTCGATTTCCTGTCGTTTGCTCTCGATGCGCTGCAGGCGACCTTCGTAGCGTTTTTCACGGGCCTGCTCGATAACGCTCATCGGCATGTAGTCGGTCCGGTTAGCGTTCCACTCGGCGCGGCAGATCAGGCGGTCATGTTCCAGGTCGAATACCCAGATGTGTTCGGCGTTGTTGAGGTCGTAGGCCACAGCCACGTCTTCGCCGTGCCACTCGGTCAGCTCTTGGCTGAAGTAGATGTTGTTGAACACTCGAATCTCGCCACGCAGTGCCTTGCGGATCACGCGTGGGCGGAAGATCTGAGCCGCTTCATCGCCGGTCAGTGTCATCGGCACCCACCCGTTATCCAGGTGCTGCTGCCACACTTCGTTCGGTGAGGCATGACGGCGCTTGCCGCTGGCATCCGTCAGCTTCGGCAGGCTGGAATGGGGCCGATCGTTGTACCAGTCCATGCGGGCGTGCACCCAGTCCATGAAGTCTTCCCAAGGCATCAGGGTCTGACGACCACCTTTCATGGCTTGGCGACTCAGTTTGAACTGCTGGTGGCGGGCTTCCCGGTCCATGTCGGCCCCCATGTAACCGGCCAGACTCTTGGCGCCGTCGACCCACAACGTCTGGTGAATGCGTTCAATCGCACCGCGAGCCTGCGAGTTGTAAGGCAGCGAGTGGGTCATGGTGCTGCCCAGACGTGCCATCACGCCGACCGCTTCATCCTTCAGCATGGCGTTGCAGTAACCGGAGCCGTTATCGACATAGATCACCGCCGGTACCGCTTTGCCGCAGGAGTCGATCAAGGCATCCAGTACCGCTATGCCGCTCTCGGCCAGCGCGACCGATACGCCCACAGCCTTGCGGGTTGCGATATCGATCCAGGTGGTCACCTCTGGGCGGAATGGACGGCCGTGCAGCGGGTGCTGCACCTCGGCATCGAAGGTGTGACCGTCTGCGCTGTAAATGTCCCCCGGCAGTAGCTGGCTGAAGTCACGGCGGACAAAGGGCATGACGTTCTTCAGCTCGCGCGCACCCATGCGACCGTGCTGCTGGGCCACCCGCCCCATCTTGCCGATGAAACGGCGCACTGCATGAATGCTGGGGGCATCCTCTTTGCTATCCCATTTCGATAGGAACTCACGATAGGCATGTTGTACCGACGGCTTTTCAGGCCGTTGCCAGCACATCAGGAAGTCATTGGCCCAGGGCGGTGGTGCCATGTCCTTTTCACGCTTCTTGGGTGCCAGCTCTTTCACATCCTTGCCCAAGTAGCGCTTAAGGCTGCGAACGCTGGGGTATGGTGTGCCGTTGCTGCGGCCACGGCTGTCCTTTGCCATCTGCAGGGCTTTGTCCAGCACTGGATTCAACGCTTGCAGCTGTCCGGTTTCGGCTTGTGTCAAAAGAGTCGTGAGCGCGGCTGTTTGGGTAACACCCTGGCTGCACATCTCATTAATGGCGTTGATGATGGTGGCGCGGGCATCAGCAGCAGCACGCTGGCGGTGCGTCATCGGTACGCTCGATAGCGTTGCGGTCACAGGTGCCAGCTGGCGTGGCGACTCGCAGATACGCGTTAGCATCTCGCCTGCAATCTGAGCCTCTAACGCCTTGCGCGCTTCATAGGGCAGGTTGCTGATGTGGTATTCATAGCCGCCGCCCTGCCCCATCCGCTGTTGAGCTTCCCAGTTCTCACGCTTGGCCAACTTGCTCAAGCCCTGAACTGTTGTTGGCAAGCCTGGCAGCTTGGCTGCAGCCAGCCCTCTGAGGGTGAAGTACATCTTCATGCATCACCTCCCAGAAGCTCCGGCTGACGGAATTTTTCAACATTACCGCGCTGATGTGCGAGGTCCTCAATCAAAGCCGTCAGGGCTGAAATGGTCTGCCCTGATTCAGCTTCGCCCTCGTAGAATTTGAATAGCTCATTGATGGCGGTATTCGCAGCGACATTCAGCTCATTAAGTTCACGGTGTTCCGGCTTTCGCCCCAGTGGCATTTTGACCAGCAGGTGTTCGTCACTGTGGGCCAAATAACGTGTTACGTAGTTGATTCCACATGCATGCTCAAACGCACGAATCTGAACTGCAGGCATGCGCCCGGTCGCCAACCACTTGTACAAGGTGTTGTGACTGGACTCCCCCATCAGCTCGGCGAGCTGCTCTACTGAGCGATTCAGCACATGCTGGGCATGATGGACGCACAGCTCCATCGCATGAGTCATGCTGGTTGCCTGCAACTGTTTCCAATTTCGCCTACGGTTCTGTGCCATAACATTCATACCTTCTTCCAAACAAATACTGTCTCTGCCTCTGTTTGTTTCTTCACCTCAGCTCTAGGCTGAAATAAAAAAGGAGGCACGATATGAAGTCAGGCAGCGCGGGTCCGTTTGACAGGAGGAGTTCTGAAGTCCACCTTCTTTTTCTCATAGCGCGAGGGCCAGATATCCTCTGGGCGCAAACCGAGAAAATCTGCAATAATGCGCTCGATCTTTGGATAAGATGTCTTCATCGCATTAGAGAAGGGTGTAGCGCTGGCATAACCATGGTGGCGGGCAAGCTCAGCCATAGTTGTGCCTTTTTTGATGATGGCAGCCCGGATGTCAGCCGGGTGCCAGTCATGCTTCTTATGGGCAGCATTGTTGTTGCTCATTTTTTTGCTCCTGATATATGAAGTCTTTCTGAGGTGCATATCTGCGCCATCCGTGAGAGCAATATAGCTCAGATATTCTTCATATTTCAAGAGTTTGTTCTAGTTTAAAGTTCATATTATCGGCCCATTGCCGCATATGCTCTTTAAGCCGTTGTTCTAAAAAGACTATTTGCGCGGTTAGAGACATGAATGAAAGAGTAAACTCTGTTGCAAGTTCTCAGGAAGAACTTGCAACCCGCATCAAGACAGTGGTGAACCTGTACGGATCAAGAAAATCTGCAGCAGAGGCTGCCGGGGTTTCCACTGATATGCTTTCACGCTACATGCGCGGAGAGAGCCAACCCGGCTTCGTAGTGATCTCTAATCTGTGTCGACCTGTAGGCGTGAGCCTGGCGTGGGTTGCAGATGGTCAAGGCACCATGCTTTTGAATGCCCTGAGTGACGCAGAGAAGCATCGAGAAGATGTCTACCTGGAGCGCACCGGTGACAATGAAGCTGCAGAACGGAATGAAGCGCGCTTCCAGGATATAGGGGAACGGGTTAGAAACGCGGGGCTGGTTGCCCGAAGCGCCGCAGAGAACAACAGACTGAGCGCACTCGACCAAGAGCTGATCCGCACCATAGCCTTTGCAATGCCTGAAGATCAGGACTTCATCGCATCACTCGTTGAGCGCCTCGGTGCTGATAGCGACGCATATGAGCTGAGCCAAGAGTTTGCCTTGATCCCTGGCTACAGCATCCAAGTGGCGGCGGGGGCCGGGTCATTGCCAGATAGCGAGCAGCCATCCAGAAAGCTCGCGTTCCGCCGCAAGTGGCTGCGTTTCAGAGGCTTGAATGAAAAGGACTTGGTCCTGGTGTTTGCCAAAGGCGATTCAATGGAGCCAACGATCAGCGACAACAATACTGTCATGATCGATACAAGCAACAAGGAGCTGTCAGACGGTTCTATTTATGTAATCCGCACAGACCACCATCTGATCGTGAAACGAGTACAGACGCTGCTCAGCAGTTCTATTCTTCTGATCAGCGATAACAAAGCGTATCAGCCCATCGAAGTGGACATGGCGAAAGTGACCGACCTGGAAGTGATTGGGCGGGTGGTGTGGATCGGCAAGGATGTATGACCTGTGTTGGACTGGCTTGCTCTAACGCTTCGATAATGAGGCGTGGGCATGCCACTCATTAGAAATGGCGCCAGTGCCAATTTTTGCGCAAACACCTCAGATTTAGCGATGCTCATCGTGCGAGTCTCTCACGGACCGTGTAACCGCACCATTGCTGACTGACTCCGCTGCACACCGCATCAAACCTAACTTCCGTCCCAATATATCCCACACAATCCCGGCTAATCCCGGTTGTACCCCAGGGACAATTACTCCACTAAGTCACA
>CEGF01002877.1_pt1 | contig 28782 bp, 30 predicted proteins | sample 306341 | NCBI WGS metagenome assembly CEGF01 (sample SAMEA2755655, study PRJEB7226) | microbial mat metagenome | biome: microbial mat; feature: hypersaline; material: grass silage | place: USA | collected 2014-02-19 | depth 0 m
TACGGTTCCGGCATACCTAACCTTGCCGCACAGCTTGGCCTGCCTGAGCACGAGATGGCGGAGGCTGTTGCACGATTCAAGCGCGAGCTGCCCAAGCTTGCAAGCTTGCTGGATGCAGTCGAAGCTGCCGGTAAGAAGTTCGGATACCTGATGTCTCTGGATGGAAGATGGGGACGCATCCGCCGTAAGTCAGGACAGCTTGCCTTGCACACAGCACTCAACGTACTGCTTCAGATGACAGGTTCTCTGACTATGAAGTGGGCGCACGTAGCTGCTGAGGATATGGCAGTTGAGGCTGGACTTATCGAGGACGTGAATGACTTCCCTATCATCGCCCACCAGCACGATGAAGCGCAGATGGAGGTGCCTCGGGATGAAGTTAAGTACATGCGGTATGAGATAGGTCCGAACAAGGAAGACTGGAAAGCAGAAGAGAAGAAGCAGTACGTGGATGAAGAAGGGATGATCTGGTCTGCACCCCGCATCGTTGAATCTAACGACAATGCTCAGGTGATAGAGAGACGCTTCCATCTCTTTGGTCACATCTATTGCAAGGCTCTTCAGCAAACCGCAGATACTTTATCACTTCGCTGTCCTTGTGACGGGGAATATATGATAGGAGATAGCTGGCAAGAAACACATTGACATAAGGAGGGACTATGGCCAAGAAGAAACTAATCCTCAATCAGCTTGACTCTGGGTGCATAGTTCCTACGAGTCATAAGTTAAACAGTGACGGATACTTCCGTAAGAGATCGGACGGTAAGCTCATCATGTACCATAGGCTTGTATGGCAGTGGGTGCATGGGCTTATCCCTGATGGATACGAGATAGATCACGTATGCAAGAACAGAGCTTGCTGCAACATCTCTCACCTACAGATGCTAAGTAATGCTGAGCATACTGTAAAGGATAACGCAGGAAGATATGAGGACAAGAGACAGGAGGCGCGTAACCTTATCGCCTCTTACCCTAACAAACCCATGACGTGGATTGCCGACCAGATCGGTATATCCTTCGGCTCTGTGTGCAAATGGCGCAGAGACGGTCACATTTAACGCACAAGGAGATTTACCAATGACCCTGACCAAACTACTGAGACTCGTCAAACGCGCCGTGGCGGCCCTTCAGCGTGGCCTGAACGCACTGTCAGACCGACTGATCCAGCGGCTGACGGACCGGATCAACCGGGAGCTGGAGGAGATCGAGGCCGAGCACAACCGGGAGCGGGAGGCCGCTGTGGCCGCAGAGCGCCGCGCTGAGGCTGAGAAGCTGGAGGCAGAGCGTAAGGCCAAGCTCGCCAAAGAAGCCGCTGAGCGTGCCCGTGAGCGTGCTGTGGCCAAGCGTGATAAGCGCATCGCCGCACTGGCGAAAGAGCATGACGCACTGCTCAACGAGTAATTAACCCCTAATATAGGAGAGAGCGCGATAGAAAGAACCAGAGTGTCTGGGACTCTATAGCCTCCTCCTTCCATAACTCTTAATAGATGCAGAAGAAGGAGACAGTATATGTCCGGTTTTGATTACGGTGTAGATAAAGACGAACTGCCAAGCGGTGGTGGTACGTTTAAGAACCCTGAGGTTGGTGAGCACACAGCAATCCTCCGCTCACTGATCCATTGCGGTAAGTTCCGTGAAGAGTTCAAGGGCGAGCTGAAACCTGTGGCCCCGGAGGTGGTAGCAATCTTCGAGCTTAAGGGCAAGAACAACTTCGAGGATGATGGCGAGACACCTCTGACAATCGACAAGTCATTCCCGCTGAAGCTGGGTGACAAGGCATTCCTGACCAAGTTCCAGAAAGCTCTGGACCCGAACTCAGAGTGCAGCGGATTTGATGACTACATTGGCCGTGCTTGCACAGTGTCCCTCAAGGGGAGCAAGGACAAGGGAGAAGATGGTAAGCCAAAGTATGTGAACTTCGGTGGCATCGGCGGAATCACTACCGACTCTGAAGTCCTTGAGTTCATGGAGTCCAAGGGACTGCTTGACCTTCAGGTTGAAGGCGTAGGTCACGTTGCTTTCAAGAACCTGACCAAGGCCGCTATCATGGAGCTTCACCCGATCCGCCATGTCGCTGACATCCTGATGAAGGGAGAAGAGTACGAAGGTTCCAAGGCTCAAGAGATTGTCAACGAGATTCGCAAGGATAATCCTGACTTCGCTAAGCGCAAGGCCAAGGATGACAGTGACAGCGGTAGCGATCAGTCCGACAAGGCTGACACACCTCCGCCGCCTCCCGCTGATCTGGATGACAGCCAAGAGTTCTGAACCAGAATAAACCCCTAATATAGGAGAGAGCAATTTGTTCTCTCCGGCATAAGCCAATTCAAATAGAAACCAAGAGAAGGAGACACACATGTCTAATAAAGTACAGGCAGTATTCGGTAAGTTCGCAGTTGAGATTGACGGTAAAGTTGAACTGTTCGATAATGAAGCAGCAGCTCAGTCTGCGGCTGTTCTGTCCGAGAACAAGGCTGCCTTTGAAGCCCGTGCCAATGCTTTCGTTGAAGCGCTGGGCCTGAATGTGGAAGGTAAAGAGAAGACCGCTGCTGCCAAGCGCAACGTGGTTGTTGACTTCCTTGCTTTCGAGGCTGGCTCTGCTGATGCTTCTGAGGAAGCTGAGACCTTCTAAGTCTCACACGTTAGACTTAAGGGTGCTGGCATTCATCCATAAACAACTGCCCGCTTTTACCCTTTGAGCGTATCAAAGGAGTTCCCTCCACGTAGCTCAATTGGATAGAGCAACAGGCTTCTACCCTGTTGGCTGTAGGTTCGAGTCCTACCGTGGAGGCCACTATGGTCTGGCTTGGTGCGTATGAGGGTTCGACTCCCTCACAGACCTACACGATCGGACATGCCCCAGCCCTCGCGGGTTGGGGTTCTTTTTGAACAGGAGGTATTATGGAGGGATTTGATTATGGCGTAGCTCCCGAGGAACTTACATCTCACATCGGGAACAACATCAAGCAGTGGCCTACTGAAGGAGACTTCACGCTGCTGTTAGATGCAGACAGCATCCCCTACATCGTAGGGTACACAAGCGACCATGTTCAGTATCTTGCAGCTCAGAACGATCCGGCAGGATTTAAGGACAGTCAGGGCTTCAAGGACAAGTGTGATCACGCCAACTACCTGCTTAACGATTGGGTGAAGAAAGCTGGAGCGGACTCAGTTATCTTGTTCGTCACGGATAATAGCCAGAACTTCAGGCTTGAGATCATGCCGGATTATAAAGAGGACAGGAGTGAGGAAGAGAAGCCTAAGCCTCCCTTCTTCTATGAGATCAAGCAGTGGCTGATTGACTTCCACGGTGCTCGCATCTCTGACAAGTGTGAGGCAGATGATGAGATCAGCATTGAAGCATGGAGACGAATCAAAGATGCCGATGCCGAAGGTGTTGAACTCTGGACCCAACAGCACAAGGTCTGGACCAACTACATCATAGGCTCTATGGATAAAGACTTGGACATGATACCGGGCTGGCACGTAAACCCAAACACAGGACAGCGGTATTGGGTTCAAGGTATCGGTGAGTTGCTGCCGGTATGGAAAGCAAGAGAGGTTATCAACTATGAATACCATCCTCTGTTTAATGGGAAGCCTGTGGATTATAGGCACTGCTCTGTGCTTGTTCCTGATATGGGTGGTTCTATTAAAGAGGTCGATTACATTGAAGCACAGGAACTCGCCTCTGACTATCCTACTTCTGACAAGTGGCCTCTCCAATTTGTTTGGTATCTTGGTGGTAGTGGGCCTGTACCTTCTGCACAGGACAGCTTTGTAAGAGGGCCACGGAAGGGCGTAGGTAAGTTCAAGAGAGTCAAGGCTGGCGTCAAGGAAAGCGAGTACATCGACAAACTGAAAGGCATCGGCCTGTCATTCTTCTACGCGCAGGTCCTTATGGGTGACACTGTTGATGGGTACGGAGGTCTTGAAGGTTGTGGACAGACCAAAGCCTATGAGCTTTTGAAGGACTGCCAGAGTGAGTGGGAGCTTTACCAAACCGCCAGAGGAAAGTACCTTGAAGCCCACGGGCCAGATGCAGATGAGATGCTATTGATTCAGGCGAGAATGGCTTTCATGCAAACGTACCCCGGTGAGCTATGGTCCCCTCCATCTTGTCCTGAAGATAGTTCATACCCATTGTGAGGATAACTACATGAGTAACGAATTGTTAGATTTAATTCGAGAGAAGTTTACCATCTGCCATGAAACAGGTGAGATAATCTCTAACAGGACAGGGAAGGTCTATACTGGTCTGGACTCATACGGGTATATTCAGGTGAGAGTTGGTAAGAAGATGATGAAAGGTCACACCATAGTGTGGCTTTCTTACCACGGTACGCTCCCCACCAAGAGCTTGGATCATATCGACCGTAACAAGACAAACAACTCCATCCATAATCTAAGAGAGGCTTGCCCTCGGTTGCAGAAACGTAACGCAGATTTAGGTGATGGCATAACAAAACGCAACGGCAGATACCGGGCGAGGATACGTGACTGGAATAGCAAGCAGCATGAGTTCTACTCTGATAGCTATGAGGACGCACTTGCTTGGAGGAGAGCCAAGGAGATTGAATATGGCTACGAAACTTAAACAGAAGGAGCTAGCCCCCGTCAAGAGGGAGTTGCTGTCCAAACAGAACGGTGCCTGTATCTTCTGCGGAGGTGATCTCACTTCAGTGTCCTCCTACAACCAAGTAGTCGACCACAACCATGATACCGGAATAATCCGTGGTGTGGCGCATCGTGGTTGCAACGGAGTAGACGGGAAGATAACAGCCTTGCTTAGACGTTGGGGCAAGTGCTCTACCAAAGTTCAAGTGATCCGTATGCTCCGACGCTTAGCTGACTTCTATGAGAAGGAGCCTAAGACAGACTACATCTACCCAACACACAAGACCGCTCTTGAGAAGAAGGAGCTACGCAACAAGCGTGCCAGAGAGCGATACAGAAAGAAGAAGGAGGCATCGAATGTCTAACCGAGGTAAACTGAGAAAGCTCTTTACCAACGAGGAGGTGCAGGAAGCACTTGATAACAACAAAGGTAATCACCGTAAGGCGGCAGCAGAGCTGACCAAGTATGGTCGAGGTCACGTATCTCGCCAGTTGATCCGGTACTGGGCCAAGCATCTTGAAACCAAGAAGCGGAACGGAGAGCCTTATGTGGGCACAACTGTGCTTGACCGTGGCATCCGTGGAGATATGGAGCTTCGTGTCCCAACTGTAGAGGACTACGAACGCAAGGAAGATGCAACGGAAGACAACTCCCGCATCTTGATCATCCCGGATCAGCACGCCCCTTATCACCACCCGGACGCATTGCAGTTCTTGGCAGCAGTTGCAGCCCGGTACAAGCCGACAAGAGTGATCAACCTAGGTGATGAGACTGACGGTCACGCCCTGTCCTTCCACGACAGCGACCCGAACCTTGACAGCGCAGGCCCTGAGCTTTCCAAGGCCAAGGAGTTCATCCAGCGTCTGGCTCGCATGTTCCCGGTCATGGATGTCTGCCATTCAAACCACGGCTCTCTTGTGTACCGCCGTGCGTTCAAGTCTGGCATCCCGGTTGAGTACATCAAGCCATACCGAGATGTACTGTTCCCGAATGGCGGCGGCGAAGGCTGGGAGTGGAGCGACCAGATCAGGCTGACCCTTCCGAATGGCGAGGATGTTATCTTCCAGCACCAGTCCTCAGGGGACATCTTGAGCAACGCAGCCCATGAGCGTGCCAGCATTGTGCAAGGCCATGAGCACGGCAAGTTCGAGATTCAGTACCGAGCTTCCAGCTCCGCGCTGTACTTCGCTCTTGTGTCCGGGTGCTTGATTGACCACAAGGCTATGGCCTTCGCATACGGGAAGCTTCTGCCAAAGAAACCTATCATCGGTTGTTCCGTGATCATTGACTCCCGCCCTCAGCTTGTGCCAATGGTGCTTGACTCTGACGGGCGTTGGCTCGGAACTCTGGGAGAATAAGCATGGCATCGGTAAATTATGTAGAAGAGGCCCCTAAGCGGACAGGCGAACCAACACCTCACCTGCCGAAAGGCCACCCTGACTTCATTCCTGCAACAGGGTCAGTGGCCAAGGCTGTTGAACGCCAAGTGCCAGCACAAGTGAGCCGCCCAGCCATTCCTCCTGTAGCCCACACAGGCCAAACAGTGATCATCCTGAACGGTCCTCCGGGCTGCGGGAAGGACACTATCGCGGAGGAGATGCGGGACACACTAGGTTTCCATAAGTGCAGCTTCAAGGAGCCTATGTTCGAGATAGCTCTTGCTGCATCTGGCATCTCAGAGGAAGACTGGTGGAGTAGGTATAATGACAGAAGCCTGAAGGAAGAACCGTGGGATCGCTTGGGTGGCCTGAGCTGCCGAGAGTTCCTTATCAAGATCAGTGAAGAGTGGATCAAGCCCCTGTTCGGACAGAACGCCTTTAGCAAGCTGGCATTCTCTCAGGTCAAGCCCGGTGTCAGTGTGTTCTCTGATGGTGGGTTCTCTGAGGAGTTCAACGAGATGGTGGCAGAGTTCGGACGCCGGAACGTGAAGCTTGTCCGATTGCACCGAGAAGGATATTCCTTTGAGGGCGACAGCAGAGACTACCTTCACGGAGAGGCTTGGGGTGTTGATGTGCTAGATTACATCGTTAGAGAGGGCGAAGTAGGTCACGCAGTATCCAGTATCCTAGAGGCTTTCAAACTTTAGACCCTAATATAGGAGAGAACTCTTGTCTCAGCACGACTTAGAGTTCCTGAATGTGCCCGGTTACGAGATCGGGCACGTTGTTCGCAGGAACGGAATCATACTCATCAAGCCAGACTGGATGAGCGACAACTATTGGTATCGTTATGAAGCGCCCAAGTGCGGTAAGTTCTTGGGAGAGTACGATGGTAAGAAGCCCTTGCTCTACGGGCACAATGCAGAGCTGAAGCCCACTTGGGACCCTAACGAAATTCAAGAGGATGGCTGTGCCGGTGGCGGCTGCGTCCTATAACGGAGGTATTATGTCAAGACAAGATGCAAAGACGATCTACGAGTTCTTCGGGATCGAGGAACGCAAGCACGCAGTACAGCTGGTAAAGCACTTCGATGAAGTACCGGACAGCAAGAAGCGATACCCTCTGATGGCTCAGGTTAAGAAGGATGGAATCTTCGCAGCAGTGGCAATCGTAGGATACACCGCAACGATCTTTGGCCGCACTGGAAAGCGCCTGTCCAATGTAGAGTTGCAAGAGCAGGATTTCTTCCAAGTTATGTTCGAGCGAACACTTCCAGAGATTCCTCAGGGTGTGTTCATTGCTGAACTGTGCTCAAAGGATTGCTCACTGGAGGTCCTGTCCGGTATCGTAAACCCGAACCGCAACAAGCCTCTGACGGATGAGCAGAAGAAGATCAAGGAGAACATGTACCTGTGCTTCCACGACTACGTTACAGTCTCTGAGTTCGTCATGGGGCACTCTGAACTCCCGTACATCAAGCGTGAAGAGCGCCTGCTAAAGTTCATCCCAGAGCGTCAGGTACTCCGTTCGTACCTCTGCTATGACGAGAAGGATGTGACAGACTTCGCTGACCTGTGCATTAAGCACGGAGAAGAAGGGGCTGTATTCAAAGACATTGCAGCGGGATGGGATGCAGGTCACAAGGGTTGGCACGCGACAAAGATTGTCCGTGGCGTTGAGTACGACCTTGAGTGCATCGGGTACGAAGAGGGCAAGGGCAAGTACGCCGGTAAGGTAGCCAACCTGCTGTTCCGATTCCGAGATGGCGAAACTATCAAGGCAATGCTGGGCCGTGGGTGGACACACGAAGATGCACGGAACATGTACCTTGATCTTCAAGCTGCCTGTGAGACTTTCAACGGAGAGGCACCCGGACCAGTTGGGCGTATCTACCGTGTGACTGCCTTGCAAGAGTCCAGCACTGGCAAGAAGCTCCGACTGCCCAAGGTAGGCGAAGAGCGACACGATAAAGAACAACCAGACTTTTAAGGAGGTGCAGTATGTGTACCGAGATTGAAGCCGTTGATCTGGTTGACACCCTTGTACTCAAGTATGGGATGGGTGTCACTCCAACCGGCGAAGAACTAAACCGAGCAATTGAGCTTGGACTTAACATAGAAGAGATCAAACTGGTAGCGGAGGGAATTCATGGCACAATCACCGAAGATGACGGGAGTGACTGGTAAGCCATCTGGCATCTTCATCCCTGATGATGTGTACCGTTTCCTTAACTCAATATTGGACGAGGGTGTGCCCGGGTATGAGGAGCCAATAGCTGAACATATCCGACACGCTGTACTCGCGGAGATCAAGGCGAAGGTGGACCATGCGTACCATAAGACACGCTGAGGAGGCAGACATCCTGCCTCTCCTTTCCTTGTCTGAGGCTTACTTCAAAGAGGCTTCATCTGGAGAAGGATGGGACTGGTTTGATCTTGATGGGGATGTTCTATTCCTCAACCTCCTGTCTGCCATTCACTCAGAAGACCACGCTGTAATTGTGGCCGAGGTAGATGGAAAGGCAGTAGGAGGTATGTGGGGCGGCATCTGCCCTTTGGTTATGACTAGAGCCACCCTAGCAAGGGATTTGTTCCTCTATGTCTTACCTGAGCACCGCGACTTGTGGACAGCAAACGAGATCGTTTCTTTCTTCGAGGAGTGGGCAAAGAGTAAAGGGGCTTCCGCCGTATCAGTCGGCGCTAACTCCAACATAAAGGGCAACAGAGGGGCCGAGGTCTTGTACCGCAGGCGTGGATACAGTCCTCTCGGCTTTGATTTTATCAAGAAGATAGGAGACTGACCAATGAGTATGTCTAAACCAAAAGCACCAGAGCCACCTGCTCAGAGACCCGAGCGTAAGGTGGAAGTTGAGCCTGAGGATATTCAGTTAGGGACCGAATCCGGTGACGACTCTGATCCGCTGAGAACCAAAGGCAAGCGAAGCCTTCTCAGACCTACCGGGGCTACTGGAATGTCTGGAACCGGCGGCTTGCAAGTATAAGGAGGGAAGATGTCACAGACCTTGCAGCGTAAAATAGACGAAGGCAAGGGCACACTTGTAGACATAGAGGGGCGCTATTCGTCCCTCGCCTCTACCCGAAACCAATACCTTGATAGAGGTCAGGCGTACAGCAGGATGACTCTGCCGTATATCCTACCAGAGGTAAAGTCAAGATCAGGAGATGCCAACCAGCATGGCTTCTCAAGTATTGGTGCCCAAGCCGTAAACCACTTGGCAAACAAGCTGGTGATTTCAATGTTCCCACCTCAGGCATCGTTCTTCAAATTGGAGTTCACTGAGGAGGCAAAGGCTTCCCTGAAAGAGGCAGGGTATGACCCGACCCAGTTGGCAGAGCTTCTTGTATCTGCCGAGAAGAAAGCAAGGATGTTCCAAGACCGCATCGCATCCCGCGTTGCTCTTGTCGAAGTGATGAAGCACCTTCTCATCTCAGGTAATGTGCTACTGCATGTAATGCCCGGAGATAAGCCACTTCGCGCTGTCCCTCTGGATCGGTATGTAATTAACCGAACGCTAGATGGTGTCATGCTGGAGCTAATCACTGTTCAAGAGAAAGAGTTCATGGCCTTCCCTGAGTCTGTAAAGGAGGCACTTCGAGTTGCGAAGCGTGCTCCAACGAACAGCTCAGAGAAGGTAAAGCTCTACACGTATGTGTACCGAACAGATGATGATGAGGATACCTATGGTGTCGCCCAGACAGCTAACGGAGTTCTATTGAGGGATAAGCAGCTTGTCAAGAAAGATGACCTGCCTTGGATTCCGCTCCGGTGGAACTCTTCTTATGGTGAGGACTATGGACGTGGCCTGTGTGAGGATCACGCAGGGGACTTGTACGTTATAGAATTCCTGTCCGAGGCAATAGCTAAGGGGATGGTCCTGATGGCAGACATCAAGTATCTGGTTCGACCGGGTTCGGTTACAGATATTGATGAGCTTTCCAGATCGCCTACAGGTGAGTACATCTTCGGTAACATAGACGACATCGGTGTTCTTCAGCTACAGAAGTATGCTGACTTCAGCCCTATCAGCGCTGTACTTGAAGACTACAAGCGCAGGGTGGGTCAGGCTTTCATGCTTAACTCAGCAGTGCGAAGAGATGCAGAGCGTGTCACAACTTACGAGCTGAGGCTTGACGCTCAGGAGCTTGAAACATCTCTCGGCGGTGTGTACTCGCTCCTCGCTCAGACCTTGCAGCGACCGTTCGCATGGCTGCTTCTTCGCCGTGTAGGTTTCCCTGTACCAGAGGAGATGGTCCTACCGTCAATCCTGACAGGTCTGGAGGCATTGGGCAGGGCTGGGGATTTGAACAAGATCGCTCAGTTCACCGAGCTTATGCAGTTGCCGCAAACGTGGCCTCAGTCTGTTCAGGAGAGAACCAAGTTCGATGTGTACGCACGAGAGATCGCAGCGTCATTGAGCATGGAGATGAACTGGATGATGAGTGACGAAGAGTACCAGCAGATGAAGCAAGCTCAGGCAGAGCAGATGCAGAACCAGCAGTTAATGAAGGAGGCATCTAAGGCAGCGCCTGATGTTATTAAGCAACAAGTTAATCAAGGTATGGGAGGACAATAATGCCAGACCCTAATGCACCCGTAGAACAGGCCACTGATCAGACCGCACAGCCAGCGCCGGAGCAAGCTGTAGGCCAGAATCCGGCTGACACGTCCACAATGACTGCTGAAGGCGATAAAACGCCTGAGCCGACCGAAGGTGTGGAGTCCGAACAGAAGCCCGCAGAGGGAGAATCTGAAGACTCTGAAGCACCTGAGTACACATATGCAGGTCAGGCCGTTGAGATTGAGATCAGCGATGACCTGTCCGGTATGCTGTCCGAGAAGGGCCTTGACGCTCAGACTCTGGCCGCTGAGCTGTACTCTGGTGACGAGTTCGGCCTGTCCGAAGAGACCAAGGGCAAGCTGTATGAGCAGTTCGGGAAGTTCGCCGTAGACAGCTACCTGAACGGCCTGAAGGCCCAGAACGATCTGACCCTCTCTCGGTTCGAGACAGAGGGGAAAGCCGCTCAGGAGGCCGCACAGGCCGCTTGGACGGAGACACTGGGCATCGTTGGCTCTGAGGAAGGCTGGAACGAAGCCGTTGATTGGGCAGAAGAGAACTTCACAGATCAAGAGCGTGCCGAGTGGGACGAGATCATGGAGTCTGACAACTGGACAATGCAGCGGCTGGCAATTCAGGACTTGGCCAACCGTGCCGGTCTGAAGCCATCAGCAGCCCCTCAGGGAGGACATCCCGCTCAGGCAAGCGGTAGCATGGCCGGACAGTCGAACGGCTCTCTAGAGCTAATTGAGGCCAATGGCGGAGACTCCAGAGCAGATGCAGGTGGTGCTATCACTGCCCAAGAGTACCGTCAGATGTGGTCAAGCTCCCTTTCCGCTCAGGAAATGCAGGCCCTTGATGCACGCCGTAGAGCGGGTATTCAGAAGGGGATTTGAATTAACCCCTAATATAGGAGAGCGGGAAAGAAAGAATAGAGAGCATAGAGCGACTAGATCGCTCAGAGCGTCCTAGTCTCCCTCTTCCCTCCTCCTACCACTTTCTTAAGAAGGAGTATTAAATGTCAGGATCAAACAACAACAACCTTACCAACCCGGCTGTATCCGCCTCTGGTGAGGTAGACACGCTGCTGATCGAACGCTTCAACAACGTAGTTCACGAAGCGTATCAGAAGGGTGAGAATCTGCTGGCCAACTTCAACGTAGAAGAAGTTACCGGCACCAACATGGTATCCAATAAGTACATCGGTGACACCCAGCTCCAGAAGCTGACACCGGGACAGGAACCGGAAGCAACCTCCACCGAGATGGATAAGAACGCTCTGGTAGTTGACACTATCGTTCTGGGCCGTAATACTGTCCACTCTCTGCATGATATTCAGTCTGATGTTAAGGTACAGCAGAAGCTGGCCAGCAACCAGATGGGTAAGATCAAGCAGTTGGAAGATCAGATGGTTATTCAGCAGTTGCTGGCAGGCGCTGGCACTGGTGGTGTGTACGATCCGTATGCCAACACTATCACTGGCGGTGTACGCCGTGTGTCTGGTCATGGTGTAGCTATTAAGGTTGAGCTGAACTCTGATGAGTCAGATGATGGCGATCCGTACAAACTGATCGCAGCTATCGAAGTTGCCATCATGGGTCTGGTTGCACAGCGCACACCGATTCAGGGCATGAAGATCATCGTACCGATCCATGAGTTCGGACTGCTGGTTGACTACGGTCTGGTTGCACAGTCTCAGGGCGGTGACAACGAAACTGGTGGCATGGCGTTCAATGCGCTGACTGGTACACTGAAGGGCTACGGACTGCCGATCATGGGTTCCGCTGAGTTCACTCAGATGAAACTGAACCCGCACGAAGGTGCAGCGCACCACTTGCTGTCAAACGACAACAACGGCAACCGATACGATGTTCTTCAGTGGATGAAGGATGACGCCATGGCTGTCATCTTCGGCCCGGATGCACTGCTGGCTGGTCGCACCATTTCCATGCAAGGTGACATCTACTTCGATAAGAAGACCAAGAGCTACTTCATCGACTCTTGGATGGCTGAGGGTGCGATCCCGGATCGCTATGACAACATCGCTGTTGTACGCCGTGCATCTGCCGGTGCTGGACAGTCCGATCTGATCACTGCGAAGGCTAAGGGTAAGGCGAAAGCTACCCGTACCATCGCCTGATCCTTGTCTCACATGTGAGACTCTGCCCCGTTACCTGATCACTGGTAGCGGGGTTCTTTCGTTAAGGAGGTAATATGGCAACAACCAAACTAAGCGCAATCAATATGGCGCTCCGAGGTATCGGAAGGGACCCTGTTGCTTCAGTCGATGATCCTGACCTTGACTCGGCTATGGCTCTAAGCACTATCGAGCAGGTCAGCATTGACATACAGACACAGGGCTGGTGGTTCAACAAAGAGTACAACTGGAAGCTTTCCGGTAGCACAACAGGCGAAGTGATCGTTCCGAACAACGCCCTATCAGTTCTGCCTGAGGGAGCAAACCGTGGCAACTGGGTGGTGATTCGTGGGAACAAACTTTATGATATGATAAACCACACCTATGACCTAACTCCTCGTCTTGTTGATGGCAAGATAGAGCTGTCATTCATTATAGCGCTCGAGTTCGAGCAGACCCCTCCTGTTTTCAGGATGGCAGTTGCATACGTTGCAAGACGGATGTTCGCTCAGGACTTGGAGGTGGACAGCACTCGTTGGCAGTTTCAGGTTGAAGACGAGAACCGTGCAATATCTAGGCTTGAGCGAGAAGAAGCGAGACACAGACGCAGGAACTACCTTTCAGACAATGCCGAGGCTGCATCTGCAATCGCTCAGATGGGAGGCCCTAACAGCAATTCGTATACCTCTCGCATCTTCCCTCGCCGTGATTATATCGGGAGCTGAATATGAGCTACATTACATCTACACAAGGCAGGCCGGTGCAGGGAGTAAGTCAGCAGCCTGACAAGGTTAGGCTTGCAGGACAATGCACAGAGTCTGTCAATTTTAGACCTGACGTTGTTAGGGGTCTGGTAACAAGACCGGGTACAATATTTGAAGGAAAGCTGGACGACATTGCATTCCCGGACAACATTAAATGGCATTACTATGATCGTGGGACAGGAGAAGAATACTTCCTCTCCGTTAGTGACAATGGAAATGTCAGAGTGTGGAGAATGGATGGAACAGAGCAGGTAGTTGCAGTCACTGATTCAGATGCCACAACGTACCTACAGTCTGATAACGCTAGAGAGAACATCCAAGCACAGACCATAGGTGATGTCACGTTCTTGGTGAATAAGTCTAAACAAGTATCAGCCTCAACTGATCTAACCTCTGAGGGAGCAGGGAATGTTGCATTGATCTACGTCCAGTATATAAACTATGGACAGAAGCAAACAGTTAGGGTTGACCTTCCCGGTGGAGGAGAGGCAGCCATGTGGTATAAGGCCCCTACTGGTGCAGCATCTGATCAAGTTGAAGGGGTCAGGCCTTCTGTTGCAGCTTCAAGGCTAAGGGAAGCAATGGAGGGCTGGAGCAGGGTAAACACAGGACCCTACCCCGGTTCAAACTTCACTGGCGTGGATTGGGGGGTAGACTACAGCGCGGGGACGGGAGGGATTTCTGACAACTACGACTTCGGCATGATAGCTGATAACGTAATACAGATAAAGAGAAAGGATGGCTCTGACTTCAAGATTTCATCTACAGATGACTCTGATGGGAAGAACCTCATTGTTGTCAAAAGGTCGGTATCTGAGATTTCAAAACTCCCACCTGTCGCACCAGAGGGTATGCTGGTGGAGGTAGACCCACCGGGGTCGAAGGACAAGAACGCAAACTTCTGGCTTAAGGCGGAGCCAACTAATGGGGATATGGTATCTTGGGTTGAAGCCCCAGCGCCCGGAATAGTGAAAGGGGCAGACCCTACCACCATGCCGGTGCAGCTTGTACGAACAGGCGTAATAGGTGGTATTTCCCAGTTCAGCCTAGAGCTTGCTCCATGGGAAGAAAGAAGGGTTGGTGATGACAGGACTAACCCTTTGCCTACTTTCATTGACACTGACATCCCTCAACGAATACAGTCAATAGGTATCTTCCAAAACAGGCTGTTCTTTACATCGGGCGAGGCAGTAGTTATGACCAGATCAGGCAGGTTCTATGATTTCTTCAGGGAGTCTGCACAGGTAGCAACAGACACTGACCCGATAGACATCTACGCTGATGCAGCAAAGGTGAACATCCTTCAATCCTCCCTGCCTTTTGATGGGGACATTGTGTTCTTCAGCGAGAATGGGCAGTTCTTGTTGCCCGGTCAAGATGCAGTATCACCTTCAAACGCGACCATGATACAGACTACCTCCTTTGAGAGTAACCTGTCTGTCCCTCCTGTTGCATCTGGTGAGAACATCTTCTTCGCTTTCGACTATGGCCGTTATACGGGTGTGCGTGAATACTTCACAGATTCAGTGACAGACACTAAGCGTGCAAGACCAGTGACAGATCATGTCAACCAATACATTGAAGGTGAGCCTCTTATCATGGCATCTTCAACATCGCTGAACATGCTAGTCATCAGGACAGCAGATGTCCCTAACGCCTTGTACGTGTACGAGTGGCTTTGGCAAGGAAATGAGAAGGTTCAGAGTGCTTGGGGTAAGTGGGTGTTTGGTGATGATGCAGTGATCAGCGATGTCAGGTTCAACACAACAGATCTCCTTCTGGTTATAAGAAGAGGTAATGGAACAGTAGTTGAACGCATTGACCTTGGTGATCCTATGGAGTACGGGCTTGACTATCAGGTTCGTCTGGATGGAAGATTCAGGACACCTATGGCGTGGAACCCAACTCTTGAGCGATGGGAAATGGATGACCCTTACCCTGATGAGTCTGAAGAGGATATAGTCCTTGTGAGGGCTGATGCCTGTCCAAATAACCAAGGGTGCAACCAGCCCGGTCTGGCAATCTCTTTCATCCGAGAGGGAGGTCTGCTTGTCACGTATGAGGACATAGCAGAGAGTGACCAGTCTCCGGTAAACGTGGTTATAGGGCTTAGCTTCCTTTGCACCTACATACCTACGAACCCTGTTGCGAAAGATCAGAATGGGGAGGCAATTAACATTGACCGTCTGACTGTTGGCAAGTACCACGTAACTTATGATAGGACAGGAGATGTCGAGGCTGTTGTAACTAACCAGTATAATCAATCACGCACCTATCAGTACGGAAACAGGACCATGGGTGGACCAGAGAACCTTGTAGGGTACGCACCTCTTGTTCCGGGCCAACACGTTATACCAATTCGCCGAAAGGCTAACACGTACACACTTGAGCTTAGGACTAAAGACCACAGACCTTTTGAGGTACGGGACTTCCAGTTCGATGGTGTGTTCTCAAGAAGAGGAAGGAGAATCTAATGGCAGTAGCAGCTATACCGGCGCTGGTTAGCGCTGCCTCTTCCGCTGCTGGTGCGGCTGCGACCTTTGCCGCTGCCAACGCAGGCTGGATTGCTCTGGCAGGTACGGCATTGTCCTACGTGTCTCAGTCTCAGCAAGCTAAGGCGCAAGCCAAGCAGCAGGAGGCGTACAATCAAAGGGTTAAGGAGGAGGCTATCCGTCAGTACGGAGAGCTTGATGATGAAGAGGCTGACATCCTGTATGACAGCCACGCTCAATCCTTGCAGGCCCAGAAGGAATATATGCAGGCTCGCTCAAGCATTGAGCTTCAGTCTGCTGCGTCAGGGACATATGGCCAGACAGTGGATGTTGCGCTTGCTGACCTTGGAACTGGATTAGGCCAGAGAACGGCTGACATTGTGTACAGAAGAGATGCGAACCTTGACAGGATAAACCAGACTGCCGAGGGCATTCGGTCTCAGTCAGATTCCAACCTAGACCGTTCACCGATCAAACAACCGTCCATGTTCGAGGCAATTGGAGATGGTATATCTCTTGGAAGTGCAGCAGGAAAACTTGGTACTAGGGTGTCCACTTCCCGTAAAGAAGCAAGAAGGAGAGGATAATGGCGATACAAAGAAGAGGGGTCGAGAACCCTTTTGATCGCCAACCTGAAGCACAGAGATTCCAAGGAGTCTCTGTTAACCCTGCATCGGTCAACCGTTCAGAGTTTCAGGTTGAGCAAAAGACAAGCGCTATAGATATTGTTAAAGGCTTGGTGGAATTCGCAGGTGTTCCCGGAGAGGCTTACGCTGCAAAGCTTGACAAGCAGGTTGAGGCTGACAAGATTATCCAGACACAACGTGCAACATTAGGGCTGATGCCTACACCCGATTCGACAGAAGGTGGGTACAAGGCGCACATGGCTGTCTCGGTAAAGAACAAGACTCTTAAAGCTCAATCAAAGCTGAACCAGCTTGCTGAGCAGAACTACTCTGATGAGGAGTGGGAAGAGATTGTTCGTGACACTTACGCCGAAGTTGATGGAGAGTTGTCCAGTGAGTACAAGGATTACGACAACTATCAGGAGATACAGAAGCTCACAACACTCAGCCTTGCTGAGATCATGCCTCAGGTTGTGTCCTCTCGTGAGGCAGCAAAGCTTGACCATGAGATCAAGAAGCGTATGCAAGACGAGCAGGATGTTCTTATCTCAGAGATAGGTATGTCTGGAGACGCAGCCTCAATCCTGAAGAGGTTCGAGGAGAGGACCGCTGCCATGAAGCTGACTCAGAGCCAGAAGGAGGCTATCTTAACCGAGGTCGCCTTGAACTCTGACAGCGAGACAGCAATCGAGCTTACCCGCCAGTTCAAGGGAGAGCGTGGCAGCACACTGTACGAGCGAAAGGGTCAGCTACAATCTAAGCATGACCAGCTCAAGAACGAGAAGTATTCGGTTAATGCAGGTGAGCTTGGTCTTGAGTTCTCTACCTTCACCTCCGATTTCCTTTCTGGAAAGATGACAGCGGAAGAAGCTACTCGCTACATCGACAAGCGCAACAAGGAGACTGAGGGTAGGTTTATGACTCAGGCTCAGGCTGCCTCCATGTTCTCAAAGGCAAGGGAGTCAATAGCAGCACGAACAAGACAGCAGCAGTTAATCCAAGCTGTACAGTCTGGTGAGAGAACAACGATCCCCGGTGCTGAGCCTAAGGAGATTGAAGGTGCAATCACAGCCGGGTGGAAACAGTACCTTCAGGCTGGCATCACTCAGATTCGCAAGAATGTCCCGGAGGAAGAGCAGGCTAAGGAGATCGCTGCATTGCAGATCAGAGCGGACCAGATGTGGGGTGACAACTCCGCACGGCTCGGTGTTCCCATCCCTGAATGGAAGGCTGCGTTCTCTGCCCTTGCTAACAGCAACGTGGCTGCGATTGTAGGGTCAGGGCAGATAGAGGACTTGCCAGATAACCTGAAGGTCACAATGGACAGGATCGAACAGATGTCCCCGTCAGCTCAAGACTTCTACATGAGCAGCTTGAAGGCTCGTGAGCGTGACATCCTGAACAACACCCTCGCCCTGAGAGAGATGGGTATGACTGCGCCTCAGGCACTCTCTATGGCCCAGAGGAGGGACAGGAACCCTATACCTCGCAGCCAGAGGGACATTGAAGAAGCAGTGGCTGATGTAACGTCCTCCATTGATGATGGCATCTTTGTCACTGACATCCCGGACTATGCAAGGCCGTACTACATGGCGGAGGTACGCAAGAAGATCGCTTCCTTCCCTGACCCAACATCTGAGGTAGCCAAGAGACAAGTCAAGGCGTACTTCAGCAACAACTGGACTACACTGGGTAGCGGTGTTCGAGTGAAAGGGTCGCCTCAGAGAATGAGGCAGCTTACCGGGCTACACCCAGATGCCTTGGACATGGGCTTCCAAGCAATCCTTGAGGGACAGAGAGATCAGATCGAACCTCTGCTTGCAACCTATGGATACGACTTTGATCAGTTGATCCCTGAGGTAGACCCAGAGGGCGGGATGGTAAGCTTCGTTGGGCCAGCAGGAGAAGTCCTCAACACAAGGCCAGTGCCTCTCACTCAGATGCGTACTGAGTACATGAGGTTCAAAACAGCACAAGAGAAGAGACTGAAGGAGAGAAACTTTAAGAGCCTTGAAGAAGCTGGAATAGGAGGGTTCTAATGGCAGTACTTGAAGATATAGGAAAGGCAATAGCGGAGGGGTTCGGGATTGAGGATACCAGCAAGGTGTCCTTCCGGCCTCCAGTTGAAGAAAGACGAACAGCGGCTGATCCAGTTCCTGTTGAGCAACAGCCTCTGCAAGAGGCAATCGAACCACAAGGAGAGGTAGAGTATGAAGCAACTAGCTTCGCGGTCCCTGACTTCGGCCCTATTGATTTCGATCCTTTGGGTGACGATGATTTTGTTTATGCTGACCCTTCGGAGGAAGAGCTAAGGAACCGAAGGGAAGAGTCACTGGACCAGATGGCTATACAGAAGAGTGAAGAAGGCACCCTAGCTGCCCCGGCTGATAAGGATATGGCTGAGGACGAATACATTAGGATTCTACAAGGAATTGAGAACTCCCAAGGAAAAGGACGTAAGACAGGTGCCAATGGTAAACCTATGTACTTCCCGTTCAAGTCATTGGAAGGTAAAGGTCCTGATGGAAAGACCTTCTCTGATATGGAAATTGGGTTCGGAAACAAGATACCACAAGCTTGGCTATCTGATGACCAGAGTAAGTGGCCTGTGGTGGAAGGTGTACCTGTTAATGTCAAGGAGGGTCTGACTGAGCGTCAGGCAAAGGCTCTTATGCAGTCCTCTTTGGAGTCTGCCCGATCCAGTGCATCTAGTAAAGTCCCCGGCTTCGACAAGATGACAGCATGGGAACAACAGTATTGGACGGATATGACTTACAATGGAGGTCAGGGTGTCACCGGGAAGAACCCCAAGGCAACCAAAGCTGCCAAGGATGGATACTCGGCTGAGTCCATGATCCGAACCTTTGACTTCATAGGTGCAGGTGGCAATAAAACCAGAGGGCTTCTGAATAGGAGGCTCAACATGTTCAATCTTGCATCATCTGAAATATCCGGACTACCTGCCGTAGAAGAATATAGCTGGGGTCCAGAAGGGATCAGAGTTAAATTCGCATCTGACATCACAACGGACAAGGTATCCAAGAGGTTCCGTGACAGGATTAACAAAGCAGGAGGCTGGTACACAGTCACGAAAGGTACAGGAGACAAGCAGGAGACATTCCAGCTTGATGATAATTTCAAATTCAATTAAGGAGGCGATATGCCAAGCAAGTATTACGAGGAACTACAAGGGGGCCGGATCAATGTAAGTGACGCTGAGCGGTACTTGCTTGAGCAGAACAAGCCAGAAGTGGATACTATGGACCTTCTTGGTGCGGCCTATGATGATGCGTTTGTATGGAACGCTGCGGGACGTATGTACGAAAGAAGGTCATCTCAGTTCAAGGCTGACAACAGCTTCTCAGTGGACCCGGAGATTGAGAAAGACCTTGTTGCCGAGTACCGGCCAGAGGATGTTGATTACCTAAAGGGTTCAAGATCAGAGCAGGAGTTCTTGGCTAGGAAGAAGTACATCGCTGAGGACCAAGAGCGGGAGCGTATTATCGCAAGCGCTGGTGGTGCAGGCGTAGCAACCAACCTCACGATGGCACTGTTCGACCCTGCTGGCATCGTACTTGGTCTGGCCACTGGTGGTCTAGGGTTCATGCAGAAGGGCACCAAAGCTGCCCGTATTCTGAAGAATGCAGGACTGGTGGGTGTAGAGTCAATGGCACTTGAAGCTGCCTTGTACGGGGGCAACACACAGGCCGAGGCGTCTGATCTTGTGTTTGCACTGGGTGCAGGCGCTGTAATAGGTGGTGGTCTTGCATCGCTCTCTAGGGCACGCAAGGGCGCTGCTTTAGCTGATGAGGCAGCAGTGGCGGACTCTGACGCTTACGCTGTTGGGAGAGCCGTTGATGCGGCTAGAAACGCAGGTCTCACGCGTGAGCCTTTAGAAATACCTAAGGTCCGTGGTGTGGCGAGAGAGGAGGTTGACGAGGTCCGTATGGAGCACAACGCCTACCTGTACGAGCTGAGGCTTCAGGAACAAGTAGGTCAAGGCCCCTTGTCCCGTCAAGAGGCTAAGGTCCTCAAGGCGGAAGAGGCCGAGCTGAGAGAGCGGGTCCGTCAGGAAGAGGCACAGCAGGGGCAGAATAAGGCCGATCTTCAATCCATGAGGGATAATATAGCCAGAGTGGAATCGGAGCAGGCAGAGCGCCTGAGCGCCTCTAGGGCGGACATCGAAGCCAAGCACGCAGACAAGATCGCCAAGGCTCAGGCCAAGGTGGACGAGCTGGCAGAGAAGGTCCGAAACGCTACTGACCCCCGTAAGGCCAACAGACGCCTCTACTCGGCCCAGAACGATCTTGAGGACGCCGTTGCAAGGAGAGATGCAGAGATCAGAAGGGAGATCGAAAGCGCCAGAGCGGCTGTCCGTGACGCCCAGCACCGCTATCGTAAGGAGCTGGGAGACAGGATCGCACGGAGCAAGATGACTAAGGCCGAGATCGAAGGGCGTCTAGCCAAGATCAGAAGCCGGGTGGATAATGCAAGGAATGCCAAGAGAGCAGCAAGCCAGCTCAAGAAGCTCAGAGGTATGCCGCGAAGTAAGCAGATTGCGTGGGTTCACTCACAAGAGGGCGGCGGCTTCGATGTACCTATGAAGTCCGTCCTGTACCGGGAGAACGTGGAGGCACTAAAGGCCAAGCGACCAGAGGCCGAACCTGACGCACCCAAGGCTCTTGATGAGGCTACCACGGCACCAGCTCTTGGGACAGTTCAGCCTGTTGATGGTGCGGACTCAGCGAGTGCTGCGAGGGTAGGGTTCTCTCAGAACAAGATAGGGAACACCTTCAACATACCAGAGCGTATGGTACGGAAGCTAATGCCGTTCTTGCAGGATGGTGCCAATGTGCCAACCTCCCTGATAGGCTCCATGCCTCTTGGTAAGACAGTGGCTAAGTATGCGCAAGGCTTGCACACCTACCTGTCCAACTCTCAGAACTACGTTATTCGTGGACTGAACTACCATTTGTTTGAGGCACCTCAAGGTGGAGAGGCAGCTAAGGTAACGGCTGCTGCTAGGGTCCAGATCAACCAGAGAAGAATCAGGGCAGCTATGCGGTACAGGCTTGAAGAAGGCTTCGAGGACTATGCTGCTGCATCTGGGAAGCAATACAAGATACCCGGAAAGCACGGTCAGTATATCGGCTCACAGCTGGACAGAGAGCTTCGAGAGGAGTTCCACAAGAAAGTATTCATGGAGGCAAAGTATCCCGGAACTTACAATGATCCCGGAGTGAAGCACGCCGCTGCGGGTGTCCGTGATCAGTTCCACACAGCAGGGAAGATAAGGAAAGATGCAGGAGAGGCTGGCTTTGAGAACCTTGACCTTGACAAGAACTACGCTCCGACAATTGTAGATGACCATGCAATCTTCATGGCCCTTCGTCAACACGGTGAAGACAAGGTGCGGGAAGTTCTGTCACGGGCATACCAGAATGGCCGCTACAAGCTGAGGCCAGAAGGTGCTGATGCAGTTGCTGATGCGTACATTGCACGTGCAAGGAAGAACAAGACCTCTCTGGCTGAGTCCTACCGTCAGACAACAGGGAAGGACATTGATGAACTCAGGGGTCATCTTGAAGAGGCTGGAGTACCAAGGGATGTGATCGAAGAGTTCCTTGAGTCCACAGCCAAGGATGAAGCAGTTAAGCACATGAGTGACCGTGCTCGCATCTCCTTCTCCCCCAACGTGAAGGTAGAGGTAAACGGCCTTTCAGCAATCGACTTGTTTGATACCAACCTGCCCAAGCTGCTTGAGTCTTACACGATTGACGCAGCGGGTGGTGCAGCTATGGCCAAGCTTGGCTTCAGGACCAGAGCAGAGTTCAACGAGGTACTTGAGGCTACGCACCAGCACGCACTAAACCAAGGCATGAACCCGAAAGAGGTTGAGGTCCAGATCGGGATGATCAAGGAAGGTGTGGACATGCTCTATGGTCGATCTATCAACAAGTACGCTCACACAGGGTGGAGCATAAACCTGTCACGGCTTCGTGACATCACGGCAATGCTGAGGCTTCAGGCAGTAGGTCTCTCTGCAATACCCGAGTTGTCTCGTGCGCTGACTGACCGTGGTCTGATCAACGTGGCAAGAGAGGTCCCTGCCGCTGCCACTATAATCAAAGGATCAAGAGCACAAAGGGAAGGCGGTAAGTTCTCAGGTGCAATGAAAGACCCAGAGCTGAGAGAGCTTGATGAGGTGATGCAGTACGCAGGTGAGGACCATGTGATCTACCCTAACACAATGCGCTCCGAGGAGATTGAAGAGGCAGGGTTCAAGCAAGGCTTTGGGGGTAAGCTTGATATGTGGCTTGCTCAAGGAAGAAGAGTACAAGAGCTTACCTCGTTCTTCAGGATGTTTCAGGGTGGTGGAGAGAAGATAGCAGCTCGCTCCTTGAACAGGAACATAAGAAGATGGATATTTGAAGGAGAGGATTTGAGGCTACGAGAGCAGGAGATGAAGGATGCCGGATGGTCTGATGGGTTTCTTGATGACCTAAAAGCTTGGTCAAAGGATAACCCTAATATAGATGAGTACGATGGTAAGTCTATAACAACATTTGACTTCGACAGAATGCCAGAGGAGATGAGAGAGAGATACACGATTGGTGTCCACCGATTAGTTGCTCGCTCCATGCAGAGGTCTTTCGTAGGGGAGACCCCAACCTTCATGCACAGACTGTTGGGTATGACTCTTTACCAGTTCCGTACCTTCTCAATCACATCACTGGACAAGCAGCTAATACATGACATCAAGCACGATAGGGCAGCAGGCGCTCTGATCCTTGCATGGTCTGCTGGTCTGGGGATGATGACGCACTCAGTAGCCGGTGCTCTCAACATGAATGAGAATGCCTTTGACACTCAGAACCTGCTTTTTGGCACATGGAACAGGATGGGTCAGGTTTCCGCTCTTGGCATCGCAGCAGACGGTCTGGCCACAATAGGTGCCCTCCCTGATGATCTCATGGCAGCGCCTAACAGGTATGGCTTCAGAAGCTACGGTTTCAACTCTGTTCCGTCCCTTGGCCTTGCTGAGGATGCTGTCAGGACAGTTAGGAAGACTTCAGACTTCCTATTCGACCCTGACTCTAATTACGGGTCAGAGGACGTTATCAACCAGTGGCAGAAAGTCATACCGTTTGGTAAGGCAGTTGGTATCAACCAAGCGTTCAACGCAATCGAAGATGAACTTGAATAAGGAGGCAACATGGCCTTTAGCTATAACGAGTACATCGGTGATGGTTCCACCCGGACTTTTACGTTCGGGTTCACCGGGCCTGACAAAGGCTACATTCGGAATACAGACATCGTGGTCCTTGTCGATGGTGTCCCTGATCTTAACTTCCAGCTTACAAGCTCAAACTCTCTGGAGCTGGATGTGGCACCTTCCACTGGAGCTGTCGTAAGAATCAGGAGAGTGATGCCCAAGGACGCACCGTACACCGACTTCTCCCGTGGCAATAAGTTTGGAGAGGCAAACCTGAACAACAGCTTCTTGCAGACTCTGTACACCGTGCATGAGTTTCAGGATGGTTGGTTCCCTGACGGGTTCCGGTTCCTTTCCTCTGTAAGATTCTCGGCGGACATTGACTTTGAAGGGTACGATCTGAACAACGTGGGTACACTTCAGGTATCAGATGTTATCATAGGTGAAGAAGGGCTGTCCCTCGGTGACTCAATTGCTGAGGCTTACAACTGGGCACAGTATCCTGTAGATGCACCAGTCCCCGAAGGTAGTGGTTCTGAGTATAGCTCTTACCACTACTCGGTGAAGTCCGATAACTCTCGTGTGTTGTCCGAGTCTGCAAAGGATGCTGCTATCGTTGCTCGCAATGCAGCTCAGGCAGCACAAGGGCTAGCAGAGGGAGCACGGGATGCAGCCCAAGGGTTTGCAGGAGATGCAGGTAACTCTGCTACTCAGGCAGGGATAAGCGCAGGGCAGGCATCTGGGTACGCGGACAACGCTCAGGCTAGTGCAACCGCTGCTGGCATCTCAGAAGGAAACGCACTGTCCAGTGCTAATAATTCAGCTAACTTCGCGGATGACTCTTCCGACTCTGCAACTGAGTCTAAGAATTGGGCTGAGACTGCTGAAGACGTTCCTGTGGTTGAAGGTAACGGCACTGAGTACAGCTCAAAGCACTACAGCAAGAAAGCTCAACAGTGGGCCACTAACTCAAACGGTAGTGCTTTGGCATCTCTTGGATTCTCTGAGGACGCGCAAGTGTACGCCCAAGATGCACTTGGTCATTCAAACACTGCGCTTGGTCATGCTCAGGCTGCTGGTCAGTCTGCTCTGGATGCTCAGGCAGCGGCTGATAGTATCGACAGCACCGCGTTCATGGCCGTCAGCTACTACAATGGCGATCTGGACAACCTTGTGGATGCAGGCACATACCGGGTTCATAATCATCCGTCAGTGCCTGCTGGTGGCTACTACGGCAACGTCCTAGTGATGCGCACGCCGGGGGCAGATACCGCAGCCCAGATGATCTTCGACTACGCCTCCGGGTTCGTGGCATGGCGTGGAGGCAACCCTTCTCAGACTGGCGGTGCTGGTTCTTGGGGGCCTTGGGTGTCTCTATTAGGGGGTGGCACTGAACTGTTTGTAGAATGGGTTGGGCAGCTTTCTAAAGATGGAACAGGAATAATTGCAACAAACTGGAATAATTATGATTGGATTCTTGTTAATGGAGACTACGAAGGAGATCAAATCTCCGGTTGGATTCACGTTGGAACTTGGACAGGATTGGGACTAATGGGTGAGAGAACCCCTACCATTGGAATAAGGAGAACCGGAGATAATAGTTTTGTGGTTGACGGTACAACATACGATCTTACATACAGAACAGTAAGACGTATTTGGGGGGTGAAAGCATGAGGGTTTACGTTAAAAAAGATGGAAGCGGTGTTCAGGAGTTCCCAGTACCTACAGGTAAAGAGGATTGGATAGAAGTTGAGGTGGCCTCAGCAGAAGAATATTCAGGTAAGGAATTTGATTTCAAATCCAATAGTTTTGTAGTTCCTGCTTCTGTGATAGAGCATCAGGTGCGAGACAAGCGTAACGCTCTCCTGACAGAGGCTGACATCCTTGTGAACAAAGCTCTTGACCTTGGAGACCCTATCTTTGAGAAAGAAGCACGATCATACAGGCAAGACCTTAGGGATGTCCCGGATCAAGAAGGGTTCCCTGACAACATAGATTGGCCTACCAAGCCAGCTTAAGGAGGATAGATGAGGATAAGCAGTGACGGCCTGCTCGGGGCCGTTGTTGCCTTGTTGGTGCCTGTAGCAGCTGGTCTGATCTTCATGTACTCAGACGTACAGAAGTTGAAAGAAACTAAGGCTGACAAGCTGGAAGTAGCAGAAGTCAGGTCAGAGCTAGGCAAACAGTTGGCCTTGAACACTCAGGCCATTCAGAACCTAGACACCACCTTGGTTCAATTTAATAAATTCATTCACAGAGCACTAAGCCAGCGAGGTAATAACAATGAGCGAGAGGATAGTAGAGGGCCACCATAATTACCGTGTAACCTCTGAAGGGAGGGTATTCAATGTAACTAGAGGGAGGGAGCTTAAACCTCAGTTAACCAAAGATGTGTATGCTAGAGTGACACTTAGCACCAACGGAAAGACGGAGCGAATGTACTTGCACCGTCTCGTTGCATCGCACTTCTTGGACAACCCGGAAGGCCTGCCTCAAGTAAATCACATAAACGAGGACAAGGCAGACAACTCGGTAGCAAACCTAGAGTGGTGCAGTAATCAGTACAACTCGGAATACTCCAAAGCAAAGGAGTATTTCCTGATCGACCCTGAAGGGAACAAAGTCACAGGCAGTAATCTTAGTAAGCTGTGTCGAGAGAAAGGCTTGTGTAAACGAAACATGAGTCTTGTCAATCGAGGTAAGAAGACTCAATACAAAGGCTGGACCAAAGGAGGCTAACAATGGACAAAGGAAACAAGAATAGCGCTTCAGAAGACTCTCTAGGTAAACTTCACGGACTTGTGTCTAAGGCTTACACCAAAAGAGTAGAGCATATGATTGAGCTTCTGGAGGAAGGTGCAGATGCAGATGCAGTTATCGACATTCGTGCCCTACAAGCTGCTGGCAAGTGGGTTGAGGTCAACGGTGTTGGCTGCGCTCCGATGGAAGACGATGCTCAGTCTGAACTTAAGCAGCGTCTGGACAAGATCAGGTCTGCCCAACAGGGCAACGTGGTCAAGTTCGTTAGGGAAGAATAAACCCCTAATATAGGAGAGACAAGATGGCTAAACGCGAGATCAGTACCGTTGATGGAAGGTCTCGCCTCAATGCACTCACTGAAGTTCAGGAAGCTTTCCCTTTCACAGAGGATGGCTTCCTTCTCTTCGCTCAGGTTGTTATCAACACCCTGATCCGTGGCAATCCAAACATGAACAGGATACAGGCAGACATCTGCTTGTGGCTGTTCGGCGGACCTAAGTATCGCATGGTGGAAGCCCAGCGAGGGCAGGCGAAGACTACTCTCACGGCAATCTATGCTGTGTTCCGGCTGATACATAACCCAAGCACAAGGGTACTCATATTCTCCGCAGGTGGTAAGATGTCCAAGGAGATTGCATCTTTCGTAATCCAGATCATCAAAGGTTTGGACTTCCTTTGGATGCTTGTTCCAGATGAGAACGCAGGGGATCGGGCCTCAGTAGAGGCATTCGATGTTCACTGGTTCTTGAAAGGTGTGGACAAGTCTCCATCGGTTAAGTGCTTAGGTGTGGACACGAACGCTCAGGGCTCCCGAGCTGACGTACTCATTGCAGACGACATTGAATCCATGAAGAACTCAAGGACGGTTGGATCAAGGGAAGTCCTTGAAGAGCTGACCAAAGAATTCGAGTCGATTTGTGCTGAAGGGGACATCATCTACCTAGGTACGCCTCAGTCCGCTGAGTCCATCTACAACAACCTGCCTGCACGTGGATATGAAATCCGCATCTGGCCGGGACGATACCCGACAGAGAAGGAGATCGAGACCTACGGTGCCATGCTTGCACCTCTTATCCGTAAGGATATAGAGAAAGACCCAAGCTTGCAGACCGGCGGTGGCATGAATGGTGACTTGGGTAAACCTACTTGCCCTGAGATGTTCCCAGAAGAGACCCTGATAGAGAAAGAAATCTCTATGGGCAAGGCCAAGTTCCAGCTTCAGTACATGCTTAACACTGCATTGACTGACGAGGAACGCTTCCCACTGAAGGTTCACAATTTGATTGTTGCTGACTTCACTACGGATCAAGGCCCTTGCTTGCCTGTCAGGTCTTCCGATGAACGTAATAGGTATCATTCAGTCTGCCTCGGGAACAAGTTCAAGATGTACCGGGCTGTCCCGAACGCCTATGAATACCGTCCTTATGATCAAGCGGTCATGTACATTGACCCGGCTGGTGGCGGCAAGAACGCAGATGAGATGGCCTATGCTGTCATCAAGCTGATTGGTGCCTTCGTCTACATTGTGGACACAGGTGGTGTTCCGGGCGGTTATGAAGAGGACAAGCTACAACGCCTTGTGGAGGTCGCTAAGCGGCATTCGGTCAAGACCGTGGTGATAGAGCGGAACTTCGGTAACGGCGCTCATGCGTCCATGCTGAAGCCCCTGTTCGCCAAGGATCACCCTGTCACGATAGAGGAGACGTGGGAGACGGGCCAGAAAGAGCTTCGCATCATTGACACCCTTGAACCACTGATCAGCTCAGGTCGCATCGTAATCAGCCCTGAGGTGGTCGAAAAGGACGCTGAGAGCACGGAGAAGTACCCTGTTGAGGTTCGGAGCACCTACCGCCTCATACACCAGATGGCGATGATAACACGGGACAAGGGCGCTCTGAGGCACGATGACCGCCTTGACGCTTTGGCCAGTGCAGTGCGCTATGTGGTGGAGAGATTGGACTTCGATACCCAGACCGCTCTGGAGGCCCGTAGACGCGCTGAGGAGGTAGCTAAGCTTCAGGCATGGAATGATCCTGTTACTCGCAGAGAATGGCTCACAGGCATCGCTGAGCGCCCTCAGACGGGTCGCAGTGCATTGGGTGCCCGGAAGGCCGGAAGACGTAACCGCTTCGGGTAGCCCTGAGGCGTCAGAATTACATCTCAAAAAGTCATTGTAAATCAAGGGCTTGGAATTAACCCCTAATATAGGAGAG
>CEGF01003907.1_pt1 | contig 28690 bp, 21 predicted proteins | sample 306341 | NCBI WGS metagenome assembly CEGF01 (sample SAMEA2755655, study PRJEB7226) | microbial mat metagenome | biome: microbial mat; feature: hypersaline; material: grass silage | place: USA | collected 2014-02-19 | depth 0 m
GCATTATGGTGAATGGCTGCATGAGCGGGAGATCTTTCAGCGAGACCGGGCCGCCCGCGCCTTTCTTGATATTTTTACCAACCGGGCGGTGGCGCTGCATTACGGGGCCTGGAAGAAGTACCGGCTGGCGATTCAGTATGAGCTGGATCAGCGAGAGCGCTTCTTGCCATTACTATTGTCGCTGGCCGGCGTGGGCGTACCCGGGCTGCGAGACCGGTTGAATGAGGCTCCGGGCGCGATTCCGGATCAGGCGGTGGCCTTCCATGCCGCCACGGTGGGGCAACGGCCGGTGGCAGCGGTGCAGATGCAGCGTTTGCTGACCGATTACTTCCAGGTGCCGGTCAAAGTAGAGCAGTTCGTTGGCGCCTGGTATGAGATTCCCGAGCAACAGCGTACCTGTCTGGGCGCAAGTAACGCCCGGCTGGGTGTCAGCGCCGTGGCCGGCGAGCGGGTCTGGCAACGGGATCTCAGGATGCGTTTGGTGGTAGGGCCGCTGGAGAAGGGAAGCTTTGATGCTTTCCTGCCCGGAGGCGAAGCCGCCCAGGCCTTGGAAAAATGGTTGACCATGCTGACCGGTGCCAGCCTCGAGTATGAAGTTCGCCTGGTGCTTAAAGCGGAAGAAATTAACGGATGCCTGCTGGGGGATCCGGAGCGGGGCGGGCGTCTTGGCTGGGACGGGTTCCTGTCCACACGCCAGGATGCCGGCATCCGCACGGATACGACTTACGGTATCCATACACTTCAATGAAGGACGCAACGATGACCGGCAAGGAGCGTAAGCCGCGCCATGAGCATTAACCTGAAAACACTGATCAGCAAACTCAACGACCGCTGCCGGCAGGCGGCGGAGAGAGCCGCCAGCCTGTGCATGGCCGCAGGGCACTATGAAGTCGACCTGGAACACCTGTTCGTGGCGTTGCTGGAGCAGCCTCGGAGCGATCTGGTTCTGGTGGCACGCCGTAGCGGCATAGCGCCGGATGCACTGGAACGAGACCTTCGCGTTGAAATGGAAAGACTCAAAACCGGTAATCAGCGCACCCCGGTGTTCTCTCCGCATCTGCCGACACTGTTCGAACATGCCTGGCTGCTGGCCTCGCTGGATTCCGGCACCACCCGTATCCGCAGCGGGCATCTATTGCTGGCGTTGTTGACGGAACCGGATCTGTCCCGCTTGGCGCAGCGCAGCTCCGCGTTATTTACCCGATTTGATCTTGAGCAGCTGAAGCACGACTTCGACAAAATGACGGAAGGGTCGGAGGAAGGGCATCGTGATGCACCTCTGACGGAAGACGCGCCCAGTGAGGAAGGAGAGGACAAAGCGCTTGGCAAGACGCCGGCTCTGGATCAGTTCACCCAGAATCTCACCGACCGGGCTCGGGAAGGCGCTATTGATCCGGTTATCGGCCGTGATGGTGAGATCCGCCAGTTGGTGGACATTCTAATGCGCCGGCGTCAGAACAACCCGATCCTCACCGGTGAGGCCGGGGTGGGTAAGACGGCGGTGGTGGAAGGGCTGGCACTGCGCATCGCCGCCGACGATGTGCCGGAACCCTTGAAAGGCGTGGCGCTGCATGTGCTTGATATGGGCTTGTTGCAAGCCGGCGCCAGCGTCAAAGGCGAGTTCGAGAACCGGCTCAAGACGGTGATTGACGAGGTCAAGAAAAGCGCCCACCCGATCATCCTGTTCATCGATGAAGCCCATACCCTGATCGGTGCCGGCGGTCAGGCTGGCCAGAACGACGCCGCCAATCTGCTGAAGCCGGCACTGGCCCGCGGCGAGCTGCGTACCATCGCCGCCACCACCTGGAGCGAGTACAAGCGTTACTTCGAAAAAGACGCGGCGCTGGCCCGGCGCTTCCAGGTCGTGAAGGTAGACGAGCCCAGCGAGGCTCTGGCCGCGGCCATGCTGCGTGCCATGGTGCCGCTGATGGAGCAGCATTTTGGCGTGCGTATCCTCGACGAAGCCGTTACCGAGGCGGTGAGATTGTCGCACCGCTACATCAGCGGGCGGCAACTGCCGGATAAGGCGGTATCGGTGTTGGATACCGCCTGCGCCAAGGTGGCGCTGGGGCAGGGCGCCACCCCCGCCGCTATCGAGGACGCCGACAAGCATTTGCAGCGCCTGGAGCAGGAAATCGCGGCTCTGTCACGGGACGAACAGGCCGGCGCCTCCCATGGAGACCGCCTGGCGGATCTGCAAAGCGAGCGGGCGGAGACGCAGGACCGTATCGCTACCCTGAGCGAGCGCCTCGACCAGGAAGTGGCATTGGTACAGAGCATCCAGCGGCTACGGGACGGCCGGGAAGAAACGGCGGTCCCCGGCCAGGCCGATTCTGGCCACAGCATCCCGGAGCTGTTGTCCCGGCTGCGAGAAGTACAAGGTGACGCGCCCATGGTACCTCTGCAAGCCGACGGCTCGGTGGTGGCGGAGATCGTTTCCAACTGGACGGGTATCCCGCTGGGCCGCATGGTCAAGGATGAGATTGCGACGATTTCCAATCTGTCCGCCCTGTTGGCGGAGCGCGTTACCGGGCAAAAACATGCGCTGGACGCCATCGCACAGCGAGTGCGTACCGCCACCGCCCGTTTGGAGGATCCGAACAAGCCCAGAGGTGTGTTTCTGTTCGTGGGCCCCTCCGGCGTGGGTAAAACCGAAACCGCGCTGGCATTGGCCGACATCCTCTACGGCGGCGAGCGCAAGCTGATCACCATCAATATGAGCGAGTACCAGGAAGCGCATACGGTTTCCGGCCTGAAAGGCTCGCCGCCCGGGTATGTAGGGTATGGCGAAGGCGGGGTGCTCACAGAAGCGGTGCGCCGCAATCCCTATAGTGTGGTGTTGCTGGACGAAGTGGAAAAAGCGCATCCGGATGTGCTGGAAATGTTCTTCCAGGTTTTCGACAAAGGGGTGATGGATGATGCCGAAGGGCGCGAAATCGATTTTCGCAACACCCTGATCATCCTCACTTCCAACGTGGGCTCCTCGCAAATCATGCAATCCTGTCTGAACCAGGAAGCTGACTCACTACCGGACCCGGACGCGCTCCATGATTTGCTGCGTCCAGCGCTCTACAAGGCTTTTAAACCCGCCTTTCTGGGGCGGCTCAAAGTAGTGCCGTACTATCCGATCAGTGATGACGTTCTGGCGCGTATCATCAAGATGAAACTGAACCGCATCGCACGGCGGGTAGCGGAGAACCATGGTGCCTTGTTCGAATGGGACGACGCCTTGGTTGAATCGGTGCTGGCCCGGTGCACCGAGGTGGACAGCGGTGCCCGCAATGTGGATCACATTCTCAACGGCACGCTTTTGCCGGAAATTGCCGAGTCCGTCCTCGCCGCCATGGCCGAGGGCGCTAAAATAGCCGGTATCCGGGTGACCGCGGATGATAACGGTGATTTTCAATACACGGTAACGCCGGAAGGGGTGCCGTCAACCGGAGCCGAGTCTCCACAAATCTTGTCCTTTCATCACAGGAGTGAATCATGAGCGTCTACGGAGTGGATCAGGAAAAAGCCATCACCAACTGCGACGCGGGCCCGAGCATCGGCCGGAAGAGACCGTTGGATGAGGTGCGCCGCTGGCATCGCGTGGCCCCGGGGCATGTGGTCGAGTTACTGGTGGAATCCCCCATCGAACAGCGTCATCAGGCGCGTCAGCTGCTCGGCATGATGGAGCATATGCCGTGGCGGATTCAGGCGCCGGCACAGGCTCAGGATCGGGCCGGGCGTCTGGTCAGCAACGTAAGACTGATCGTGTTGACGATCGCCGGCCGCAATCACCAGCTCCATTGTTCCGAGTCGCCTTCGCTTCAGTTGGAGCGGATCTCCGCGTAGCCGGGCGCTGATAGCGCTGCCTTACGCGGAGTGAAGCAACGGGAAAATCGATCAGGGACCGCTGACATGGATGTGATTGCCAGTCTGATGAGTGCGTTGTCCGCGCCGGGGCAGGGAGCCCGTTTATTGCAGCTCCACACTCCGCTGGGGCCGGACGTTCTGGTACCGGAGAATTGCCACGGCATCGAGGCGGTTTCCGGCGCCGGTGTCGACGCCGGCGCCGGCTTTCGTTTTGATATTACGGCACTGTCGGTGGATGCCCGCCTGCAAGCGGACGACTTGCTCGGGCAGCCGGTTCTGCTCACCTTGCTTACCGCGGACTCACGGACGGATCGCCGCCCTTTCCATGGCCATGTCACCCATTTCGAGTATCTGGAGAGCAACGGCGGACTGGCCCGATATGCGTTGGTGATCGAGCCGTGGACAGTGTTCCTGCAACAGTGGGTGGACAGTCATGTCTATCAGGACATGACTGTCATGGAAGCCCTCGACACCTTGTTCGGGCGACTGGCGGCCCGTGGCGGCGTGGTCGCGCCTCGCTGGCGATGGGACTTGGCGGACAACGCGCTTTACCTCCGGCACAGCCTCGCCGCGCAACTGGAGGAAGATGGTCTGGCGTTCATGACCCGGATCCTGTCGGAGCAGGGGCTGTTTTTCTGGTTCGAGCATCAGGGGAATATGCAGGGTGAGGAAGAAGGTCAGAGCACGCCCAAGGAGGCCGGCGAATTCCAGGTGCCGGGCAGCCATACACTGGTGATCGCCGATTATAACAGCGCTTTCTCGGATCTAGGCGGGATCCGTTATCACCGCAGTGATGTCACCGAGCAGGAGGACGCCATCCAGCAATGGCGGCCGGGACGCCGCGCCCATGCCGCTGGCGTCCGCCGGGCCACCTGGGATTACCGATCGCTGAAAACCCTATCCTCGCAACAAAGCAGCGCGGATATGGCCTGGTCACGGGCGGAGGATGACGACAGCCCCACGGCCTATGCCTGGCACAATCAGGCGGAAACTGAATGGCGCGGCCGTCGGCACATTGAAGTTCTGGAAGCGGCTGGGAAACGGGTGGAAGGAAATGGAACCTGGCGGCGGTTGCGTCCCGGCGGGCAATTCCAGCTTCACCAGCACCCCGGATACGCAGAGGATGCCACCTTTCTCTGCCTGGCGGCGACACACCATGCCCGCAACAATTTAAGCTCGGATCTGATGGCGCAAGCCGATCAGCGGTTCGAGATGCCACGGCCTGGCTTTCCTGATGTGCCAGAGCCTCTCGGCGACGGCGCCTTACCGTCTCTGGATAGCGCTCCAGAGTCTGATTTTTATCGCAACGGTTTCGTTGCTCTACAAGTGGATACGCCGTTTCGTCCCATGGATACCACGTCACGCCATGGGCAGTCCCGGATCCGTGGCCGGGGCCTGCACAGTGCGGTGGTAACCGCGGACAATACACCGGTGCACACCGACCGTGATCATCGCATCAAGATGCAATACCCCTGGCAACGGGGCGAAGGCGCCAGTAGTGGGGAATCCCATCCTGAAAGCGGCATCGACAACGCTCCGGCCAGCGCGGGCGCCTGGACCTGGGTGCGCACGCTGACGCCATGGGCTGGCGAGGATTGGGGCGGTGTCGCCGTGCCCCGAACCGGGCAGGAAAGTCTCACCCTGTTTTTGGAAGGCCAGCCGGAAAGGCCCGTTGCCATCGGTACCGTTTTCAACGGTCAGGGCAACGACGAAGCCCAGCATAATCAGGTGGGTGGCGGTCACGCCCGGGCCACCGGTAATGCCGCCCCCTGGTTCAATGGCAACGATCATAAAGCGGTCTACACCGGTCTGAAGAGCCAGGCACTCTCCGCCAGCCAGCAAGGTAACAGCGGCCACCAATGGATACTGATGGACAGTAGCGAGGGGCAGTCCCGTGCCGAAGCCGGCAGCACCCAACATCAGAGCCGTTTGAGCCTGGGCCACCTGAAAGGCGGGAAAGACAACCTGCGGCAAGGAGAAAGAGGTTTTGGCGCCGACTTGAGCACCGTATCCAGCGGCGCCCTTCGGGCTGGACAAGGTGTCCTGCTCAGCACGGAGGCGGGGCAATGGCAAATGAGCACCGATGGCGCCCAGGCGCGGCTGCAGGGTAATGCGGACCTGCTGAAAACCCTCAATGACGCCGCACGCAACCAGAACGCCGGACAGACAGGCGAAGCCGACGAATTGCCTTCCCAGCAATCATTGAGCCACGTATTAACCACGCTGAAAGACACCCGTTCCGGCTCTGGAGGGGAGCAGGGCGGTGCCGGCTCACCGCCCGGCTGGTCCCGTCCGCTGATCGTCGCCACCAGCCCGGATGGGCTGGCCAGCATTACCCAGCAGGCACAGACCTGGGTAGCGGGTACCACCACCACGCTGGTCAGCGGCGCGGACATCAACTGGATGAGCAAGAACCGCACGGTAATGACCGTGAGCGGCGGGCTGAGCCTCTACAACAACGGCGCCGCGCCGGCCAGCGGCAAACCCAACCAGGAAAGCGGAATTCAACTGCACGCCGCCCAAGGCAAAGTCAGCGCCCGGGCCCCGAAACAGCCCTTGACCCTCGCCGCCGCCCAGGACGTCGCCCTGGCCAGCACCAACAGCCAGGCCATCCTGGCCGCCCCCAACCAACCCCTCCTGCTCGCCTCCGGCGGCGCCTACCTCAAACTCGATGGCGGCAACATCGAGCTGGGGGCGCCTGGCGGCGTGCATCTGCAGGCGGCGATGAAACAGTTTGTCGGGCCGGCGAGCGCGTCGGCGCAGGCGCAGACGTCGAGTGGCGGTGATCTTGACATCTGTGATGTCAACCTGGAAGACGCGGACAGGAGTGGAAGCTGGACTGTCGCACTTGGTGCAATGGGCGCCGGAGCAGAACAGAAGGTGGGAGCCTACGACGAGGCGTTTCAGTTAACTGACCAGCAAACAGGCGAACCTCTGGTGAAGGTGCATTACCGTATCGTCAGGGCAGATGGCACGGCTGAAGAGGGGACGACCAATGAACAGGGAATGACCCATGTCGTAAATACAGACGTGCCGGAAGAACTGATCATTGAAATTGAAGATCTCGAGGCTTGAATAATTTAATAACGAGTCAGGGCATGGATCAATCTTGGGCTCTAGCCCTGGAGGGATCGCTAATGAGAAGGCCGCAACGGTTTACACTATGAATGGCAATCAGGTTGTGATTGGACACCAGATGGATGACATGCGATTCGACGATCTAACCGGCGCAATTGTTAATCCTATTCAGGTTCCCGCTGAAGCCTTGAAGGGACTCAAACCGATGCCTTTGGCTCCTCAGTCATTGTCTTTGCAGGCGCGGCGGCTCCCGCAGCTGGTATGGTTTGATGATATTCCAGACTCGCTGCGCGAGATGTTGCCTAAGCGTATTGAATATTGGAGGCGCAAAGGGGTGACGTTATTTTCAGCATTGGTGAACACCAAGGCCGGCGCCGATGCCGTCACAAGCCATCTCCAAGATTTGTTTTTTGTTCCTGTCTCCGAAAACGGAACCGTCGCTTTACGACGGTTTTATGATCCACGAGTTTTCCGGCACCTCCCCTGGATGCTGGACCGCCGCCAGATGATGTCGGTAATGGGACCGATCGATGTATGGCGCTGGCCGGATGGGGGTGGAGGCTGGAAATATCATAAGAATGACGACATGTCCGTTTTATCCCGGCCAACCGCCGGTCGACTGAATTTTAGCCAAAAACAGAAAGTGACACTGTCACGACTCCCGTTGATAAATCAACTATCAGAGGCGCTGTCTGCCTCGATGCCTGATTACGACCAGGATGCCACATTCTTTCGAACCGTCGATCAACTGCTGTCAGAGGCGAAAGAAAAGGAGCTCGCGGATGATGAAGACTGTCGGTTGTATGTCACTCAGGCGTTCCAATTCGGTCCGGAGATTCATAAGCACCCCGACATGGAAGCGCGCTGCACCAAGGCGGCATTAAGTACCATTTCTTATGCTGAGGCCTGCGCTGATCTTTCCGAAGAGGCTCTGGTTCGCTATGCGGTTGAAGGGAAAAGGAAGGTTCTATGACATCAGCACAGGATGGAAAGTGCCCATTTTGCAAGAAACAAGGACTGCCGATACTACCCTTGCGTTACGCGGTGGCTCGTGACGATCACGAAAGCGGTCCTTATGATCCAGCCGTCCCAGAGGTTTCGGGCCCCTTTGGTGCCGATGTACAGAGCGTTCCTCTCCCTGAAGGGCAACATTACACCTTGCGCTTGCTCAGACCAGGGTATCTATACGTCTTTAATGAGGTGAGAGGGAGCTGGAACGGATATCAGGTGACCGAGAACGGATACCTATTTCCTTTCGTTACTGAATTGATACACAGCTCCCTTCAAAGTATGGATCCCGAATCCCCGGAAGGCATCGATGTGCATTTGATCCCGCCAACCGAAGAGAAAGAGTTTTCCTGTACTCGGGAACCCAGCCATGCACATCTGGCTCGTTGCATAATGATTCCCAACGCTGATCAGGCAGATGCCATCTACATGGTTTTCTCCGACGTTGCCTGGACGAAGCGAACCTGGCATGCCTATGCCAATGATGTGGACGGGCGGCGCAGTCGTATGCGGCGAATTTCCTTGGCTGGCTGGAAGGGCGGTAGCCAACCGCATATGCAGGAAATCCTGGAGGGACTTGTAAGCCAGACTGCCGAGTCACATTATCCCTGGCAGCCGCCCAGTTCACCTAAGCCAATCGCCAAATCGGCTTCCGGTGAAAGAATCGCGACGATGGATACCATGCGCGTTTTTCCGTGTAGTGCTCTTGAGCATTCCATACAAGAGGTTCACGGTCTGCGCGAACAAGTAGCGGGCTTAACGCAATGGGCGCGGGAGCAGGCCGAGTCGTCAGGTATGTCCCCGGCCATCGTCGCTCTAGAGGACCCGGTTGGCATCACCACCGATCTGGCCGGGCTATTACGGGCCAAATTCAAATCGTTTCTAGAGAGAGAGGATATTAAGCGACCGATTACCATAGCGTCGACGCTAAACGGATTACAGGAAGCATTGGAGAATCAGGCTGAGCTTAACCGGATCCAGGGGGCAAAAGCGGTTGCGGTCGAAAGCATCTCGCCCTGGTATGACTTGCCCATTATGGCGACAAACAATACAGAAGCCGTTATAGAGCAATCCAACCAGGAAGAAGTCATGCGCAAATGGCACGAGCGCAAACTAGAGCAGGATCGAGCCTATCGGATTGAATGGGAAGAGAAAGTTCGAGTAGCGGAGTCGGAGGCCATTGCCGAACTCACCGCCGCTGATCTTGACCAGGCCAGACGCAACGCCTGGGGGAAGTATGGGGAAATGCTTAAAGAAGGGCAGCCCGATGAATGGCTGGAACAGACTTATAAGCCCGCTCTTGAGGCGTTTGACCAAAACCAGCTGGCACCCCTTGCCCAGGCCCACGTGACCTGGATGGAGAGCAGCAAGTTATTAGCCTACTTTGACGACCGGTACGACGCTGAGCGTATGGAAGATGGCCAGGCTTTTGCGGACACCCTGTTACTGTGCTTGCAGGACACGCAGCAATACGATGCTTGCCAGGCGCTCTACGAGCGTTGGCTGTCAGCGGAATCCATACAGCGAGAGAATCTTCTGCTCAGAGCCATGGTGTTCAACCAGACGGCCATTCTGGAACAGGTAAACCAGGAAGCAAACCGGGGCTTGTCTGTGTCCGATCTGAAGAAACTGCCCTGGGATAAATTGATCACGGCCTATGAAAAGGCTATGGAAGAACTTTCCGATGCCGGGCAGAGCGCTGCGGCGCGGGTGGTCGCCGCGCTGATGGGGCCGGTGATGAAAGTCCTGGACATCGTCATGGACAAGGGCGTGGGGCCGCTCTTGATTTCCTTGGGGCTGGTTGGCAAAACCCCGGTGGTTTACAGCCGCGTCTCGGGCACCTTGGCGGAAGCGTTGGATGACTTCGTCCGACAACTTCACCAGCTGAACCCGGCCTTTGCTGATATGGATCAACAGCTATTGAAAGACCGGATCGAGGTGAAATCCAGAGGAAGCAGACGTATCACACACGACCGCGCACCCGGTGGGCGAGTACTTGAGCAACGTGTTCAGATCGCGGCGGATCGCCTGCAACTGGCGGCGGTGGAAGGTGATCTGTCCGAACGCATGCGGGCCAATGCGGCCGCCGATGCGGTTGTGGATATCGACGATTGGAACAAAAGCCCCATGTCCAGATGGCAAACCATGACCAGCGGGGACGTGCGAACCGGGATTGTCGGTGTCCTGCTTGGGTTCTGGTCCATGAAACAACAAGGTGAAGCCATGGATAAAGCGGTCTATGAGGATCAACAGGTAGAATCCACGTGGCGATTCGGCGCGGCGGTGGCGGGGGTGACCGAGGCTGTGGCCGGAACGGTTCATAGGATGCTGGCCCGTGCTGAAATAGCCGGTGCCTGGACAGCTAGATTCGTGGGCAGTGCTGTGAAAAAAGTGCTCTTTGGGATTACTAAGGCATTTGGGTTGGCCGCGGCACTTGTTTCTGGTGTGTGGGATTTCATAAAAGGGTGGAACGAACTAGGTAAGGAAAATATGGGGATGGCCGCCCTATACTTTTTCTCCTCGGGGGCAACAATAGGCTCGTTTATGGCTTTTAATGGTGTTTTCGGAGCAACGATTGTGGGGTTAAGTGCCACTACAGTAGGGATAATTCTGGCAGGCGTAGTCTTGGTGGCTGCGGTGCTAATACTGATTTTCCAGAATGATGACCTCCAGGACTGGTTGGAGCGATGCTACTTCGGTGGCTTGGGACGAGGCGGCAAGCCCGAAGACGATGCTCGCATGAATACCTTGGAGGAAGAAATCACTGCTTTGAATTCATTGTTGGAAGTCGAGGCCTAGAATGCTATCTGATTATACGGGTCTGGGCAGAAATGCCTATAAAGTGAATCGTCCTCTCGAGCAGGAAGAGAAAACGAGTCGGCTGTCAAGAGACCGGCGCTGGACGGATGAACCTCCCAACGATGAAGCATTACTGATCAAAATCAACAGCACCTATTTGGAGATGGTGGATCGCTGGTATTGGCAAAAAGGGCAGATTCAAGTCTTCACTCTAACAGCGTTTCTTATGCTCGTTGGGTTTTCAGTTGCATTGCTGTTCTTTCCTCAAGGAAGTGATAGAGGGCTAGGTCGGTGGGCCTTCGATATCTTCTTTTCTCTTCTTTTCTTAGGCTTGGCCTGGGCTATTTGGAAAGGCATGAGAATGGAAATCTTTGCCTACACCCATTACCCCGTACGCCTGAACAGAAAGAACCGAATGGTGTACGCCTTCCGCACCGACGGAACCGTTATTCGCGCGCCCTGGGATGACCTGTTTCTGCATATCGGGGAAGGGACAGTGCCGACGGTGGGCACTACCTACGATATCCGCGCCCATGTGCTTGATGACGATGGCGTCACGGTAAAAGACACCTTTACTCTGGCGTATCCGGGTTTTCTTACCGGCAAGAATGATTTGCCGCGCTTGATGCGCGTGGGGGAATATGTCCGCCGGTATATGGAAGAACCGGATGGGGTGAAGAAGAATGCGGAGTACAGCATGTTGTTCAACCCGGTGGAGGGCCGCAGGGAAGGCATTCACTGGAGCTTGATCCGCGCTTTCGCGCCGTCGTCGCGGTATCCCTGGCTTCAGCTACTGTTTTCGATGGTTTTCTCGCTATTCTTCCTGGGCCGCTGGTTGACCATGCTGACCTGCAAGGTGCCGGTCTGGCCGGAGGAGATCGAAGAGGAATGCAAGATTGAGGTGGATGATCCGTACCGGAAGGATGCAAGCAACAACCCCAAATTTGGCTTCCTGGAAGGGCCTTGGTTGGTCATTTGTGTGTTGACCGGCTTGGCGGTGCTTGCGTGGGTACTTGTTAAATACTCACCGCTGTCGCTTCTGTTTTCCGGATAGCGGATCTTTAAAAAGCGCATCTGATAGATGCATGGGATGACTGGAATGCTCTCCGATTATACCGGTCTAGGTAGAAACGCCTACAAAGTGAACCGCCCTCTCACGCCGGAAGAGAAAGCGAGTCGGTTGTCAAAGGATCGGCCCTGGACGGATGAATCTCCCAACGATGAAGCGTTGCTCATCAAAATTAACAGTGTCTATATGGAGATAGCAGATCGTTGGTATTGGCAGAAAGGACAGGTCCAACTTTTTTTTCTTTGTTTTGTCGCGACCTTTTTTATTTCTCCCCTTTTTCTATTGACAACGTCGTTGAAAAGAGAGGCAGGGGTGGGCGAATGGTTAGTATTGGCCTTTATTTTTATAATAAGCTGGGGCGCTGCCTGGGCCATCTGGAAAGGCATGAGAATGGAAATCTTTGCCTACACCCATTACCCCATACGTCTGAACAGAAAGAACCGGATGGTGTACGCCTTCCGCACCGACGGAACCGTTATTCGCGCGCCCTGGGATGAGCTGTTTCTGCACATCGGGGAAGGGACCGTACCGACGGTGGGCACCACCTACGATATCCGCGCCCATGTGCTTGATGAGGACGGCGTCACGGTAAAAGACACCTTTACTCTGGCGTATCCGGGTTTTCTTACCGGCAAGAATGATCTGCCGCGCTTGATGCGCGTGGGGGAATATGTCCGCCGGTACATGGAAGAACCGGATGGGGTGAAGAAGAATGCGGAGTACAGCATGCTGTTCAATCCGGTGGAAGGGCGCAGGGAAGGCCTTCACTGGAGTTTGATCCGCGCTTTCGCGCCGTCGTCGCGCTACCCCTGGCTTCAGCTGCTGTTTTCGATGGTTTTCTCGCTATTCTTCCTGGGCCGCTGGTTGACCATGCTGACCTGCAAGGTGCCGGTCTGGCCGGATGAGATCGAAGGGGAATGCAAGATTGAGGTGGATGATCCGTACCGGAAGGATGCAAGCAACAACCCCAAATTTGGCTTCCTGGAAGGGCCTTGGTTGGTCATTTGTGTGTTGACCGGCTTGGCGGTGCTTGCGTGGGTACTTGTTAAATACTCACCGCTGTCGCTTCTGTTTTCCGGTTAGGACGTTTTCTGTAGAGGCTATTTCCCGGACTGCTAACTGTAGAGATGGCCTGGCTTCAGATTTGAAGGATGACGAATAGCACAGGGACCAAACGATGGCAAACTATGTGCAAGTAGGACAATCAAGGACTTCTGTCACGGCCAATACGCAAAGGGCGGTAGTTAAAGTTGATGTCAGGCCTTTTTATGTATTGATGTATGGTGAGCCTGGTATCCGAAAAAATGCCGGAAAAGTCTTTCAGTGGGCGGCGGAAACCAAGGCCAGGGAGCTTGAAGAGCAAGAGAACGCTGAAACTCTGGTAACTCCGGTGACGAATTTTGAGGAGTTCAAAGCGGCCATCGAAGGGGCTGCCCCGGAAACACCGCCTCTTTTGGCTCGTGTTGTCAGCGGTGTTTACTTTTTTGGCCACGCAAGTAGCCAGGCTATTTTTGTCGGGGAGAACGCTTGGGCCGGAACGAATGTCGATCTGTCAAATGTATTCGGCCTTACTCCAGGCAACATGCGTAAAAATGCGAATGTTTGGCTCTATTGTTGTAATGCTGGTAATACTGCCAGTGGAATGCCATGTATCGCGGAATTAATGGCGGATATTATCAGACGTGATGTATACGCATTCAGTAGTGGCATGCACTATCAAAACTCTCCAGAGCTTAGGGGACTGGCATTGGCTATGCCGCTGAAAGACCGCAAACCTATGTATTTGGTGCCGGACAATGGCAAGCCGGCAACCCTTTTCCCCAAGCCAGACATTCATGAGAGTAAAGAAGGAAAATATATTGGGCCCGAACAGCCTTAGCGAAGGTTTGCTGCGACGGATAACCTTGCCCCCGTCTACAAGTTCCTGAAAGCCATCTGGCCAGGCTTCCAGCGCACGCTCCCGCGACTCCCTTTCTGACACCTCCCTCGGGCTAAAAGTGTGCGCCATATCTCGTTTTTTGCCCCTCGCACGGGCCGAGCTCCGCTTAGGGTTTGGCCCTTTCGTCCTTTCTGTTAGCCTACGAATTTAGTCTTATTCCCGTTTTGGGGGGGAATACAACAAAAGCGCCTGTAGGCACGCATGGGGACGCGTTAATGAGGTGGTTTCAGAATCTGTCCGTCCGGCTGAAGATTCTCGCCGTGGCGGTTTTGGGGATTGTGCTTTTTCTCGCTTACTTTTTGTACAGTTATTATATCGCCGCGACCAATATCGACCACTTGAGCCGCATCGAGAACCATGATTTCCCGGTGCTGGAGCTGGTGAACGCCAACAATCTCGAGTTCGTGGGGATCGCCGACGCCTACAGTACGGCCATCGCCCAGATCGACGAGCGGCCGCTGGATGAGGCCAGGGTGCGCTCGGACCAGTTTCTGGAACGGCTTGGCGATATCGATCGGCTGGATCCGGCGTTGACGGACGATGTGGACAGAATCCGCATGTCCTTCATCGATTATCTGAATGAAGCGAATGGTCTCGCTCAGGCGCTGATCGAAGACCCCATGACCCTGGTGAACAGCTACGCCTGGCTGGATCGGGTGGAGTTGCTGGAGCGCCAGCTCAAGCAGGTGCAGGACGAGTTCCAGGCGAAGCGCTACGAGGCTTTCCGGGATACGCTGCTGCGCAGCCGTGAGGATAACCGCAGCACGCAGATGATCGGTCTGGCGCTGGGTGTGATGGCCTTTACCCTGCTGGGTTGGATCGCTCTGAGGGTGACACGCTCCATCACACGGCCATTGGAGGATGCGGTGGGTGCCGCGGACAGTATCGCCAATGGCAACTGGGACACCGCCATCCAGAGCGAAAGCCGGGATGAGACCGGTCACTTGATCCGTGCCATCCGCAAGATGCGGGACACCATAAAGCACCGCATCGAGGACGAAAAGCGTCAGGAACAGATCAAAACCCGGCTCTCCCAACTGGGGGATCTGATGCGTGGCGACATGGCCATCGACAAGCTCGGCAGCAATCTGCTGGGCTATGTAATTCCCACTTTAAACGCTCAGATCGGTGCCTTTTATACCTTCGATGTGGAGCGCGAGCGCCTGTACATGCGGGCGGCCTATGCCATGCAGCGCCGCAAGCATCTGGCCAATGATTTTGCTTTGGGTGAGTCACTGGTGGGGCAATGCGGGCTCGAAGGCAAGCCGATCATTCTTGAGGAGGTTCCCGAGGATTACATCCTGGTGTCCTCGGGCACCGGTAACGCGGTGCCCCGTAATCTGATGGTGATTCCCATCTTCCATGAGGAAGAACTCAAGGGGGTGCTTGAGATCGGCTCGTTCCGGCGCTTCGGAGAGGATGACCTGACTTTCCTCGAACAGGGAGTGGAACTGATCGGGGTGGCGCTGCATAGCGCGCAGAGCCGGCTGCGTTTGGGGGAAATGCTGACCCGTACCCAGGAGCAGGCCAAGGAATTGAGCCTGCAGAAGGAGGAGATGGCCCGGGCCAACCAGGATCTGGAACGCCAGGCTTCCGAGCTGGCGGCGTCCGAATCGCGCCTGCAGCAGCAGCAGGAAGAGCTCAAGGCCATCAACGAGGAGCTGGAGTCGCAAACCCAGGCATTACGGGCGTCGGAGGAGTCGCTGCAGGCGCAGCAGGAAGAACTGCGGGTGACCAATGAGGAACTGGAAGCCCAGGCGCGCATGCTCAGTGAGCAAAAGGGGGAGATGTCGCGCAAGAATACCGAGTTGGAGACACTCCATGAGGAGCTGGAGGACAAGGTCAAGGAGTTGGAGCTGTCGTCCAAGTACAAGTCCGAGTTTCTCTCCACCATGTCCCACGAGTTGCGTACACCGCTGAACTCGATTCTGATTCTGTCCAACGCCCTGGGGCAGAACAAGAAAGGCAATCTGGACGAGAAGCAGGTGGAGCACGCCCAGGTGATTCATTCCGCCGGCTCGGATCTGCTGTCTCTGATCAACGACATCCTCGATATCTCCAAGATCGAGGAAGGCAAGATGGACGTGGTCATCGATGAGATCACGCCTCAGGACGTCTCTGATTACTTCCAGCGTCATTTCACCCATGTGGCTGAAAACAAGGGTGTGGCCTTCAATGTGGTGATTGAGGAGGGCGTGCCGTTGCATTTTTATACCGACAAGCAGCGGCTGGAGCAGATCGTCAAGAATTTGCTCTCCAATGCTCTCAAATTCACTGACGAGGGCAGCGTGACATTGACCATTGCCCGGCCGGCCGAGGATGAGCGCATTCCCGGGAGGGTCCTGGAACGCGACAGCACCTTGTGCTTTGCCGTCACCGATACCGGTGTGGGTATTGCCGAGGATAAGCAGAAGCTGATCTTCGAAGCCTTCCAGCAGGCCGATGGCACCACCAGCCGCAAGTATGGCGGCACCGGGCTGGGGCTGACCATTTCCAGGGAACTGGCCCGTCTGCTGGGCGGGGAAATCGGCCTGCGCAGTGGTGGTCTGGGGCAGGGCGCGACGTTCACGCTGTACTTGCCGGAGGGCGAGGCGCTGGGAGCCGAGGCCGCATTGGAGGAGAGCATGGACGTGGGCGCCAACGCCGAAGCGCACACTGCTCCCACCGCGCCCCTCGCCGTGGAGCCGTCAGCGGAAGAGTATGTGGTCCGTGAGAAGACCGTGCTGGTGGTGGAGGACGATCGTGAGTTCGCCAATGTGCTGGTGGATTTGGCCGCGGACTACGGGCTGGAGAGCCATATCTGTGTTGACGGCGAAAGCGGTCTGGAATACGCCAGCCGTTATCGTCCCAGTGCCATCATTCTGGACATCGGCCTGCCGGGTATCGACGGCTGGGAGGTGATGGAACGTCTCAAGGCGGATCCGCGTACCCAGGATATTCCTGTGCATTTCCTGTCCGGCAAGGATGAGCGTAAGAAAGCGCTGGACTTGGGCGCCATCGACTTCCTTACCAAGCCGGTCAGCCAGGAGCAGATGCTGTCCGCGTTCGGCACCATCGAGCAGGCCATCGAAAAGAATGTCCGCCGCTTGTTAGTGGTTGAAGACAGCGAGGCTCAGCACGCCAGCATCCGCGAGCTGTTCGACCAGAAGGGTGTTGAGATTACCGCGGTGACCAGCGGTGAGGAGGCCTTGTCGGCATTGGGAGAACGGGTCTATGACTGCATGATTCTGGATCTGACCCTGCCGGATATGACCGGCTTCGAATTGCTGGAGCGTCTGCACGAAGGCGACGAGAACGAGGCCCTGCCGGTGGTGATCTACACTGGCAAGGATCTGACCCGGGAAGAGGAGGCCAAGCTGCGCAAGTACGCGGACCGCATCATCCTCAAGACGGAGCGTTCCCACGAGCGGCTGCTTAATGAGGCCTCGCTGTTCCTGCACTGGCTGGAATCCACTCTGCCCAGCCATCGGCGCGGCAATCCGGAACTGATCGAGCACCGCGATGACATTTTCGAAGGCAAGCGGCTGCTGTTGGTGGACGACGATATGCGCAACATCTACGCACTGTCCGCCCAATTGGAGGAACTGGGCTTCGATATCGAGATCGCCAATAACGGCCGTGAAGCCATTGAAGCCCTGGAGGCATCCCCACAAACGGATATCGTGCTGATGGACATCATGATGCCGGAAATGGACGGCTATCAGGCGATGGGGCACATCCGGCAGCAGCCTCGGTTCGCCACGCTGCCGATCCTGGCTCTCACCGCCAAGGCGATGAAGGATGACCGGTCCAAATGTCTGGAGGCGGGTGCCAATGACTACTGCTCCAAACCCATCGACATGAGCAAGCTGACCTCGCTGATGCGGGTCTGGCTGCACCGTTAGGAGGCTCTCTCGTGCAGCAGTCCATGGACGTGATCGACGACGATCAGATTCAAATCGAGGATATCGAGATCCGCTTGCTGCTGGAGGCGATCTACCAGCTCTATGGCTATGATTTTCGCGCCTACAGCCGGGCCTCCATGCGCCGCCGGGTGATGCATCGCCTGACCATGTCCGGCTTCCCTTCGGTGATGCAAATGACCGAACGGGTGCTGCGGGATCGTCAGTTTTTCGTCACGCTGCTCAATGATCTGACCGTCAACGTGACGGAAATGTACCGGGATCCAGAGTTTTATCGCGCCTTCCGCGAGGAGGTAATCCCGGTATTGAAGACCTTTCCGTTCATCAAGATTTGGCACGCCGGCTGCTCCACCGGTGAGGAAATTTATTCCATGGCCATTCTGCTGGAGGAAGAGGGGCTGTACGACCGGGCCATGTTGTACGCCACCGACATTGACAAGAATGTACTGGTGGCGGCTAAGAAAGGGATCTATCCCATCGATGCCTTCAAGCAGTATACCGAGAACTACCGCCGGGCCGGTGGCCGCAAATCGCTGTCGGAGTACGCCACGGCGCGTTACGACAGCGTGATCATGGAGCAACGGCTAAAGCGCAATATCGTTTTTGCCGATCATGATCTGGCCACGGACCAGGTGTTCGGCGAGATGCACGTGATCTTGTGCCGGAATGTACTGATCTACTTTGACCGGCCGTTACAGGAACGGGTGATCCGCCTGTTCGACGACAGCCTGGATCTGGGTGGTTTCCTTTGCCTGGGGACCAAGGAAAGCCTGCGTTTCAGTGGGAACGAAGACGCTTTCGATGTAATCAACAAGTCACTGCGCATCTTCCGTAAGCGACAGATCCCACATAACGCCTAAACCGAGAAGAACGATGATCGAGCAGAAGCTGCTTTTGGTCGATGACCAACCCGCCAATCTGGTGTCTCTGGAAGCCATTCTGGAGGAGGAAGGACGCGTGTTGCTCAAGGCCGAGTCCGGTCAGGCCGCCTTGAGAATCATGCTCAGGGAGGACATTTCGCTGGTGCTGCTGGATGTGCAGATGCCGGGCATGGACGGTTTCGAAGTGGCGGAACTGATGCGTCAGCGCAAGGATACCCAGACCATTCCGATTATTTTCGTGACGGCTATCTCCAAAGAGAAAAAGTATGTGTTCAAGGGTTATCAGGCCGGCGCCGTGGATTACCTGTTCAAACCTCTGGATCCATTGATTCTGAAAAGCAAAGTCAACTTCTTCCTGGAGCTGGACCGGCAACGCCGGGACCTGCTTGCCAAGCTGAAGGAAGCCCAGGCCCACCGCGCCGCCTATGAGGCGGAGAAGGCCCGTATGCAACGGGAACGGGGAGGCGGCTCCGGTACGGCCTGAAGACGATAGGGCGGGGAGCAGGAGCGAAAGGGAGCGGATGGCAATGACACAACACCGGCAAGCCAGTAGGCGCGCCGGCCGGGCGCCATGCGCAGGGCGGTGAAAGCGGTGGTAATGGGGGCGTCCTGGGGGGGATTGAACGCCTTCTCCACGATTCTCGCCGCTTTACCGGCGCGGTTTCCGGCCGCGATGCTGCTGGTCCAGCATCAGCATGCCAGCGCCGACAACCGGTTGGCGTGGTTGTTGTCCCGCTATAGCGCCTTGCCGGTGCGGGCTCCGGAGGACAAAGAGGAGATTCTGCCCGGTCACGTATATGTGGCGCCGCCGGGGTACCACATGCTGGTCAATGAGGACGACACCGTGGCACTTTCCACCTATCGGCCGGTGCATTTTTCCCGGCCGTCCATTGATGAGCTGTTCTTCTCCGCGGGTCATGCCTATGGCGCGGCACTGGTCGGCGTATTGTTGACCGGCGCCAACGACGACGGTTCCGACGGTCTCGATTATATCCGTCGGCGCGGCGGCCATACTCTGGTGCAGTCACCGCAAAGCAGCGAGGCGCCGGTGATGCCCGAAGCGGCGATAATAAAAGGCGCGGCGCGAGAGGTGCTCGATCTGGAACGGATCGGGCCGTACCTGGCGGACTATTTGGTTGGGTTGTGACATGAAAAAACAGAATATTCTCGTTGTGGACGACCGTCAGGAGAACCTGGTCGCCATGGAAGCGGTGCTGGAGGGGGAGGACCGTAATCTGATCATGGCGAAGTCCGGTGATGAAGCCCTGGCGCGGGCGCTCAAGTATGATCTTGCCCTGATTCTGCTCGACGTGCAGATGCCGGACATGGATGGCTTCGAGGTGGCCACGCTGTTACGGCAGAATCGCCGTACCCGGCACATTCCGATCATTTTCGTCACCGCCATTTCCAAGGATCAGAGCTACGTCTTCAAGGGTTATCAGCACGGCGCGGTGGACTACCTGTTCAAACCGGTGGATGAACAGATTCTGGAAGCCAAGGTCAATGTCTTCCTGGAGCTGGACCGTCAGCGCTGGCGCTTACGGCAGGCGGTGGTGCAGATGAAGCGGCTCAAGGACGAGAACGAGCGCTTGCTGCAGGCGCTGGGGGATGCAGTCATCGGCACCGACGCGGATGGCGTGGTCAGCTTCTGCAACGCGTCCGCCTGTGCATTACTGGACCGCGAACGGGATTCGCTGCTGAGCCGGCCGATCACGCAAGTCCTGCCTATCGTTGCAGGTGACGACAGCAACGCAAGCTGGCAGGATAGCCCCATATTCGCCCGTTGCTCGCAAGGGGAAGCCTGGGAAGGCGATTTGACCCTGGAAAGCGGCAGCGAGGAAGCGCCTCAATACCTGCGGGTTCATGCCAATCCGGTGTGTCGTCAGGACGATCCGTTCACCGGGACGGTCTTCGTGCTGCGGCCGCGCCATGGCGAGGAACCGATGCGCGGACCGGAACGCCGCAAGCATCCCCGTAAACAGATGTTTCGGGAATTGGTGGTGTTTGATCGTGGCACCGGTGGTAATGTGGGCAGGCTGACCAATCTGAGCCTGGGCGGGTTCCGGCTGGCCATGCGCCGTGATGCGGCGCCTGGCGAGCACTGGGAACTGGGTATGGTGCTTCCGGATCGAATCGGAGACGTGAACACCATGAGCTTCGATGCCCGGGTGGTGTGGAGTGAGCAGGGAACCGGTCCTTCGGAATATCACGGGGGGTTCCAGTTCCTGGATCTCTCGGAGGCGAATCGGGAGATTGTGGAGACGTTAATGAACAGGTATTGACCATGAGCGAAGCAGTCCTGGAAGGCACCGAAGAACGGCAATCGGCCGATATGGAAGAAGTGCAGGATGGCCCCTTGCTGTTGCCCTATGGTTTCGCGCGCCGCTTCGGCGTGCTGCTGAGGGAGAAAGAAGGGCGCCAGGAGTTATGCTGCCGCCGTGGCGCGAATCTGTCCGCGCTGTCCGAGGTGCAACGCTGGCTGGGCGCATTGCCGCCAGTGGTGACATTGGACGAGGGCGCTTTCAATACCGCCATGGCGCTGACCTATGAGCAGCAGCGTGGTGCCGCGGCGGAAGCCGCCGACAACCTGGAAGGCCTGGACCTGGCCAGCCTGGCGGATTCTCTGCCGGAAACCTCCGATCTGCTGGAGCAGGAAGACGATGCTCCGATCATTCGCCTGATCAATGCCCTGTTTCAGGAAGCGATCCGCGAGAACGCTTCCGATATCCATATCGAAACCTTTGAACGTCGCCTGGTGGTGCGCATGCGCGTGGACGGTGTGCTGCGCGAAGTGCTGACGCCGAAACGGGAACTTGCGCCGCTGCTGGTCTCCCGGATCAAGGTCATGGCGCGTATGGACATCGCCGAGAAACGGGTTCCCCAGGACGGCCGTATTTCCCTGCGGCTCGGCGGCCGCGATGTGGACGTGCGGGTATCGACCATGCCCTCCAGCAACGGTGAACGGGTGGTGCTGCGTCTGCTGGATAAACAGGCGGGGCGGCTGCAAGTCTCCCATCTGGGCATGGGCAAAGAGTGCGATTCGCGCATGCGCGAGTTGATCCACAAACCCCACGGCATCATTCTGGTTACCGGCCCCACCGGCTCCGGTAAAACCACCACTCTGTACGCTTCCCTGACCGAACTGAACGAATCCACCCGTAATATCCTGACCGTGGAAGACCCGATCGAATATCAGCTCGAGGGAATCGGCCAAACCCAGGTCAATTCCAAGGTGGACATGACCTTCGCCCGTGGTTTGCGGGCGATTCTCCGTCAGGACCCGGACGTGGTGATGGTGGGGGAGATTCGCGACCTGGAAACCGCCGAAATCGCGGTACAGGCGTCACTGACCGGGCACCTGGTGCTGTCCACCTTGCACACCAACACCGCGGTGGGCGCGGTGACCCGTTTGCAGGACATGGGCATCGAACCCTTCCTGCTCTCCAGTTCCCTGCTTGGAGCCCTGGCGCAACGGCTGGTGAGAGTGCTTTGCGATGACTGCAAGGAAGGCCATGAGCCCACCGAAAGCGAGCGCCAGTTAATGGGGCTGGCCCCGGACCAGGAAGCCACTTTGTATCGTCCGGTGGGCTGTGAAAAGTGTAATCATCAAGGCTACCGCGGGCGTACCGGCATTTATGAGCTGGTGATTATTGATGAGCCCATGCGTCAGCTGATTCATGACCGTGCCGGTGAGCTGAAACTGGCCCGCCATGCCCGCACGCTGACGCCGAGTATCCGTGATGACGGCTGGCGCAAGGTGCTGGCCGGAGAAACCACCATCGAGGAAGTGCTGCGAGTCACTCGGGAAGACTGATTCGCCGCTTTCAATAAGACGCCGGAAAGGCGCATGGAGAAATGTCGTGAAGTATGGAATTCGAGCAATCGAAGATGGCCGGCAAGCGTCTGTCATTCAACGGTCATGGTTTACGGTGACAGTGCCCCCACTTTGCGCCTCTGGGCAAGCAGTAACAGGCCGCCATCATGCCCGCGTTTGAATACCGTTCCCTGGATCACCGGGGCAAAGTCAAAAAAGGCACCGCCGAGGCCGACAGCGCCCGCCAGGTCCGCCAACAGCTGCGGGACAAAGGCTGGGTGCCGCTGGAAGTGGTGGAAACCCGCGACCGGGGCGGGCAGGGCGGACTGCGCCTCTCCGGCGGCTCCAACAAACTCAAGGGTGGCGAGCAGGCGCTGGTGACGCGCCAGCTGGCGACACTGCTCAAATCCGGTTTGCCGGTGGAGCAGGCACTCTCCGCGGTGGCCAAGCAGGCCGCCAACCCGCGTGTCGAACGGATCATGATGGCGGTTCGCGCCAAGGTTCTCGAGGGCTTCAGTCTGGCCCGCGCCCTGGCGGAGTTCCCCCGTGCCTTTCCGGAAATGTATCGGGCCACGGTGGCGGCCGGTGAACAGAGCGGCCATCTGGAGCAGGTGCTCGAGCAACTGGCCGATTACCTGGAAACCCGCCATGACACCGGTCGTTCGGTATCGCAGGCGATGATTTACCCGGCCTTTATCATGGTCTTCTCCATGGTGCTGATCGCCTTCCTGATGACTTTCGTGGTGCCGAAAATGGTGGCGGTATTTGAAAACCGCGATCAGAAACTGCCCGCTATCACGGAAGTGGTGATCTGGCTCAGTGACTTTTCCCGCGACTGGGGCTGGTTGGTGGTGCTGGTTCTGATCGGCGCCATCGCGTTGTTTGCCCGGGCCCTGCGTGAACCCGGGTTTCGCCTGCGCGTGCATCGGCGTTTGGTCAATATCCCCCTGGTGGGTACCATGTTGCGCGCCTCGGATAGCGCCCGTCTGGCCAGCACCCTGGGCATTCTCGGGCGCTCCGGCGTACCTTTGGTGGACGCTCTGTTCATTGCTGCCCAGGTGGTCGGCAACCTGGCTATCCGCGAGGCGGTCAAGAACGCGGCGGCACGGGTGCGCGAGGGCGGCAACCTAAGCCGCGCGCTGGACAAGAGTGGTTTTTTCCCGCCCATGCTGGTGCAGATGATCGCCAGTGGCGAAACCTCCGGCGAGCTGGATCATATGCTCACCCGGGCGGCGGATTACCAGGAACGGGAGCTCAATAGTACGGTCAGTACTCTTGTGGGGCTGCTGGGGCCGATCATGCTGCTGGTGATGGCGGGATTCGTGATTATGATTGTCCTGGCGGTGATGCTGCCGATCATGCAGATGAACAATTTCATGGCGGGATAACCCCCCTTTTTCTTAGGTGCTCGATAACGTAAAGAAGGTGAACAAATGAAAACCAAGCGACGGAACCAGCGCGGTTTTACCCTCCTGGAAATCATGGTGGTGGTGGCGATTCTCGGCCTGCTGGCGGCGATGATCGTGCCCAATGTGATCGGTCAGGGCGAACAGGCCAAGGTCGATATCGCCAAGACCAACATGTCCCGCATTGTCCAGCAGTTGGATATGTACAAGTTCAACAATGGCCGCTATCCGAGCACCGAGGAAGGTATCCGGGCTTTGGTGGAGCGCCCGGCGTCGGCGAAGAAATGGCCCGAGGGAGGCTACCTGCCGCAGATTCCCCAGGACCCCTGGGGTAATGACTATGTCTATCTGAGCCCGGGCGTGGATGGTCCTTTCGATCTTTACTCCCTGGGAGCGGACGGTGCTGAAGGCGGCACCGGTGTGGACGCGGACATCAGCTGGCGCGACAGCAGCAACTAACGCTGGCGACTGACGACCGGAAGGATCTGCCATGCGGATGCAGCGCGGTTTCACCCTGCTGGAAATTCTGGTGGTTATCGGCCTGATGGCGCTGCTGTCCTTGGCCGTGCTGGTGGTGCCGGTGTGGACCGATGACGGCCGTCAGTTGGACACTAATGTAGCCAAGCTCACAGACCAACTGGTACTGCTCAATGAGCAAAGCCTGTTTTCTGGCCGGCTGATGGCGATGCGTTTGACCGAGCGCGGCTGGACCCCGGTGGAATACGATGTGGGAGCGCGGGTATTCCGCCCGGCGGAGGGGAACGGCCTCAGCGCCGAGTCCTTGCCGGAAGGCATTGAGTTGCTGTGGGAAGTGGAGGAGTTGGAGCGCGATGAGGATGACCGGGTGACACCGGTGAACCTCGGTGACGTGGCCAAAAGGCTGGTGGACGACAGCAAGTTTTCCGGAGGCATAGGATTGCTGGACAAAGAGCAGTCGGAGAAAGATGAGCAGGCCCGCTCCGAGCCCTTGCCCCAGGTATTTTTCTTCCCCAGTGGTGAAACCACGCCGGTGTTGCTCACGCTCCGCTCCATCAATGAGCCGGACCTGGAAGTCCGCCGGCGTCTCACCGCGCTTGGCCAGATTCGCGATCCGGATGATGCGGAGGCCGTGCGCGAAGAGGAAGAGCGTAGTCAAACCATCCGCGAGATGCGCACCCGGACCAGCGAGGACCCCGGCAGTCTGTTCAACCTGAAGCGGGACGAGCAATGAAAACGCAGAGCGGGTTCACCCTGGTGGAAGTGCTGCTGGCCCTGGCTGTTCTGTCCCTGGCGATGATCGCGCTCGGGCAGACCCTGGGCGCCAGCGCCGTGGCCTACCGCAATATTGACGACACCCGTCTGGCTTACATGGTGGCGGCGGACAAGCTGGTGGAGATGCAAACCTTCCAGCTTTGGCCGGAAAACGGGGAACAGGATGACCGGGTCAAATATGGCGAGCGCGAATGGTGGGTGCAAACCAAAATCAGCGATGGGCCGTATCCGGATACTCGCCGGGTGGATATCGATGTGGGGCCGTTGATCGACGATGAGGAAATGGGGTTGGCATACAGTCTCGCCAGTCTGATCGGCAAACCCGCCGCCGCCATGGGCGAGAACGGCAACGGCCCGAATAACAACCCGAACAACCCGGGGGGATAATGCGCCAGCGTGGCTTTACCTTGCTGGAAATGCTGGTGGTGATCGGCATCTTCGCCATGATGTACATAGTGGCGGTGGAGTTTCTCAGCAATGCGTTGGACAGCCGGGAGCAACTGGCCGAAGGCGCCACTGAGATGGAAAACAGCCAGCGCGCGGTGACCTATCTCACCCTTGACTTCGAGCAGCTTATCTCCCGCCCCGTACGGGATGGCTATGGCGACTACCAGCCGGCCATGATCGGCACCGAGCAATACGTGGAATTCACTCGCCTGGGCTGGTCCAATCCCTTTCAACTGCGCCGCCGCAGTGAGATGCAGAGGGTCATCTATGTTTTCGAGAATGGCACTTTGTACCGTCGCTACTGGCCGGTGCTCGATACCACCGTGGCCACGGAATATCAGGAAGACGTTCTGATCGATAACGTCAAACGCTTCACCGTGCGCTACCTGGACCAGAACGATCAAGGGGAGTGGCAGTGGCTGGAATTCTGGCCCGAGCCGAATGTGGCGACCCAGCCGGTGTGGCTGCAACGGCTGCCACGCAGCGTCGAAATCAGCGTTGAACTGGACAATGGCGATGTTCTGCACCGCTTCTTCCGCACGGTGGTGAACCCATGGGCGTGACCGTGATGCGCCCGCGACGCCAGCGTGGCATGGCCCTGATCATCGTTTTGATGCTGTTCGCCATCCTTGCCGCGGTGGCCACGGAGGTGATGTTCCGCCAGGACCGCTTCCGCACGCGCGCCGACAACCTGCTGCAATGGGACAAGCGCTATCAATACGCCATGGCGGTGGAAGTGGTGGCCACTCAGGGCCTGATCGACGATCTGGAAGACGACAAGCGTAATAACGCCATGGTGGACGATTGCGTGGAAGAGCAATGGGCGGTGGAATTGCCCGCCACGCCCTATGAAGACGCCATTCTCAGTGCCTCGGTGCAGGATTTGCAGGGCCGGTTCAACCTCAACTGGCTGGGTACCGCCAGTGGTCCCGGATTTGAACGTAATGAGGAAAACCGGGAGCGCCTGCGAAGACTGCTGGAACAGGTGCTGCCGGAGCCGAACAAGGCCTCCTTACTGTCCAATGAGATGGCGGACTGGATTGATACCAACAACATCGTCGACAACGTGGAAGGGGCGGAGGACACTGAGTATCGCTCCCGCCGCACGCCGAATATGGCGGTGGCTCACGAAACCGAATTGCGCGCGCTGCGCAGCTTCACCGTCGAGGATCTGTTTCCGGACATGATGATGTGGGGGCTGTTCACCGCGCTGCCATCGGGCTCCAAGCTGAATGTCAACACGGCACCGCAGCCGGTGCTGGACGCGGTGATGGGGACCATGGCGGGCAACGATGCCGCCGAGGCGGTGATGGCGTTGCGCGAAGAAGGGCCGATCGTCAATGTCGATGACGTCATGGCCCTGGCCCCGTTTACGTCTCTGGATGACGAGCAAAAACAGAACCTGGCGGGCATGCTGACGGTGGGCAGCGAATATTTCCAGATCATGGTGGATGTGGAAGTGGACGGGCAGGTCAGCCGTCTGGTCAGCCGGCTACGCCGCTCCTCCCAGGGCGGGCCGGACGGCACTCGGGTGTTCAGCCGGCAGGTAACGCCTCTGTTGAGCCCCCTCGAACCGGCCTGCAATCCCTTCTACAATGCGGAAAATGAAAGCAATAATACCGTGGAACTGAATCCGAACGGCTGAGCCCGTTGCGGCGGTTAAATAAACGGAAAAGGACGAAATTTGTGGCCACAGCACTGATTTATCTGGCCCCGGGGGCATTCCGTAACGGACTCGCCGAAAGCCCGGCGCTGTACCAGGAATCGCCGGCGGACCCGGTGAGCGAGGGCAGTCTGTCACAGGCTCTGGAGGTCCTGCATGGGAGCAGTGCACGGATCGTCATTAGCGGCGCCGATGCCCTGTGCACCCATGTCAATCTGTCGCGGAAGCAGGCACGTCATCTGCAAAGGGTGTTGCCGTTTCTGCTGGAGGAGCAATTGCTGGATGCTCCCGAGCGGCTTTGGTTCGCCGCCGGCAAGGGTGACCACGGCCGCTATCCGGTCACCGTGGTGGACCGGGAAGCCGTGGACGCGCTGCTGACCTTGTCCAGGGATGCGCAGGTGCACATCACCAGCATTAAATCCTTGGGGGACGTGCTGGCCCACGGCGCGCCCGTGGCGGTGGCGGTACCTGGCTGCCAGACACTGGTGCTGGATCGAGAGCGGGCCCTCGGCTACGCGGACGAAGCCCAACTGAACTCGCTGATGGCACTGTGCGCGGCCCCGGAATCGGAGGGGTTCGAGATCACCGGGGAGCCGGCCCCAAACGACCCGGAACAGCCCCTGGCTCGCGTGGAGTCCCCCACCGCCCTGTTTCAGCAGCTTCGGGATGGCCTCAGTGACTCTAGCGCCGTGGAGATCCTGCAGGGGGCCCTGGCACCACGCCAGAATCGCCGCGGCGGCCCCTCGCCCTGGACGCCGTGGAAACCGGTGCTGGGATTGGCCGCGGCGGTGTTCGTCTTGTCCCTGGTCGCCTTGGGCGTCCAGACCTGGCGCTACGAACGGGCCGCGGACCAGGCTCTCGCCGACGCCGGCAAACTCTACCAAAGCCTGTTCCCGGGGGATCGGGCCACCGCCGGTTTGAGGCGGCAATTCGAAGCCCGGCTGGCCCGCCTTTCCAGCGGCGGTGGCGCCACCGGCAATGCCAGGTTGTTCCAGGTGCTGCCCTCGGTGGCGGCGGTGCTTTCCGCCAGCGAAGTGGAACCCAAACGGCTGCAGTTCGATGAGCGTCAGGGTAATCTGCTGCTGGATCTGGGCGCCAAGGAATACGCCGACCTGGAGAAACTGCAAACCGCATTACGGGAAAAGGGCGTCAATGCGTCCATCGCCAACTATCGCAATGGGCCCAATGGGGTCACCGCGCGTATTCGGGTGGAGCAGGCCGGATGAAACAGCAATTAGAGCAAGCCCGAAGCCAATTGAACAAGCGGTTGCAGCCCGCCTTTGAATGGTACGCCTCCAGGGAACCCCGGGAGCAAACCATTCTGCAGTTGCTCGCCGCGGTCATCGTGTTGTTCCTGATTTACGCACTGATCTGGCAGCCAATCTGGAACGCACGGGAATCCGCCCGTCAGCGTTACGTCGCCAATGAGCAAACCCGTCAGTGGATCGAACTGAATGCGCCGGCGGTACGCGCAGCCCGGGGCCAAAGCGACAATCGCGACAAGGCCAGCGCCTTCGGCGATAACTGGGTTAGCGAGATCAGTCGTTCGGCTCAGAACCACGGCCTTACCCTGCA
>CEGF01000317.1_pt1 | contig 28028 bp, 27 predicted proteins | sample 306341 | NCBI WGS metagenome assembly CEGF01 (sample SAMEA2755655, study PRJEB7226) | microbial mat metagenome | biome: microbial mat; feature: hypersaline; material: grass silage | place: USA | collected 2014-02-19 | depth 0 m
ACGCCTATCTGCGCCCGGCCATGGCGCGTTCGAACCTGACCGTCGTCACCCATGCCCTGGTGCACAAGGTGTTGCTGGACGGCAAAACCGCCACCGGGGTGCGTTACGAGCAGGGTGGCAAGGTGCACGAGGCGAAAGCGGCTGAAGAAGTGATCCTGTCCGCCGGCTCCATCGGTTCACCCCACCTGCTGCAGCTGTCCGGCATCGGCAAGCGCCAGGAACTGGAAAAGCAGGGCATCGACGTGCACCACGACCTGCCCGGCGTCGGCGAGAACCTGCAGGACCATCCGGACGTGCTGGTGGTGCACCAGAACCTGAAACGCGACACCCTGACACTGTCGCCCTGGGAACTGCCCACTTCCGGCCTGCGTGGCGTCTGGGACTTTTTCTATCGTCGCACCGGTCAGTTGACCTCCAACGTGGCCGAAGCCGGCGGCTTCATCAAATCACGGCCGGAAGAGCCGATCCCCGACCTGCAATTGCACCTGACCGCCGCCAAACTGGACAACCACGGCCTGAACTGGACGTTCAGTATCGGGCACGGTTATTCAGGCCACGTCTGCATCCTGCGCCCCAAGAGCCGCGGCGACATCCGGCTGCGCGACGCCAACCCGCGCTCACCGGCGCTGATCGATCCACGTTTCCTGGAGCATGAGGACGACATGGAAGGCATGGTACGCGGGGTCAAGGCGATGCGCGGGATCATGGCCCAGCAAGCCCTCGGCCCCTGGCGCGGCAATGAGATCTTTCCCGGCAGCCAGGTGCAGTCCGACGATCAGATCCGCGCTTTCCTGCGCGAGAAATGCGACAACATTTACCACCCGGTGGGCACTTGCAAGATGGGCGTCGATGACATGGCGGTGGTGGATCCGCAACTGCGCGTGCACGGCCTGGAAAATCTGCGGGTGGTGGATGCCTCCATCATGCCAACGCTGATCGGCGGCAACACCAATGCCCCAACGGTAATGATCGCCGAAAAGGCCGCCGACGATATCCTCGGCGTGGCGTGACAAAAAGAGTTGCCCCCCGTTAGGGACAGCGGGGCCGTGTTACGCCTTTGCGGGAACGCCGCTATGGGAGCTTGTCTGCAAGCGAAGTAGAGGAAGTGGGCCCGACTCGCTTGCAGGCAAGCTCCCACAGCGGCTTCGTAGCCCATTCTGTGCCAGCGATCAACATTGCTGAAGCCCGAAGCGCGACGGTTCCCTCGAAGCGGGTCTGTCCAGACCCGTGGCCCCGATGGAGACCTCCCCCCTTAGCACGACTGTCATTTTTCACTTCCACACTGGCACCTTTGGGTTGTTAAACACAAACATCTGGGGGGCTACCATGGGCGACGACACGCCGGCTCGCGCGCGTCTGGTGGAATTGCTTTGGCAGTTAAAGCAAAACTACGACCGTGCCGGGGATACAGGTCTTGGCTTCATTCATTTCAACACCTTGCTGAACGACGCCCGCTACCGGGCGGAAATTATCGAACGGGCATGTCACAGCCCGCACAGCCATATCCGTCATCTGGGAGAAGAACTGGCGCGCCTTGACCACGCCGACGCGGCCAATAGCGCCCGTCCCCAAGCGGCCTCCACGGGTTCTTCCCGTTTCGCTTACCGGCGGCTGGCATGGCCTCTGGTCATTGGCACCTTGTCGCTGTGCCTGCTGCTATTCTGGTGGCTGGCTCTGCCCTACCTGCAAGGCGACCAGGTAGTAACCGGGGTGATCGACCAGGACCAGACCTGGAGCGCCGACCGTGATTGGGTACTGGGGGACGTGGTGTACGTAATGCCCGGCGTGCGCCTGACCATCGAGCCGGGCGCCCGCATTCTCGGCCGCGCCGACTCGGCGCTGGTCGTCACTCGCGGAGCCCGTCTCCACGCCGCCGGCCGCGAGGATGCCCCCATCGTTTTCACCAGCAGCCAGCCTGAAGGGAAAAGAGCCGCCGGCGATTGGGGCGGGCTGGTCTTGCTGGGGGACGCTCCGGTCAACGAACCCGACGCTCAGATCGAAGGCATTGATGCCGGCGATCCGCTCGGCGCTTATGGCGGGCAGAACCCGCAAGGCAGTTGCGGCGTACTGGAGTACGCCCGGATCGAGTTCGCCGGCTTCGAGGTTTATGCCAACAATGAACTGAACGGACTCACCCTGGGCGGTTGTGGCAGCGGCACCATCGTCCGCCATGTGCAGGTGCACCGGCCCCTGGACGATGGCGTGGAAGTGTTTGGCGGCAACGTCGATCTACGTCACATCGTTATTACCGGTGCCGGCGACGACGGGCTTGATTGGGATCTGGGCTGGCGCGGCAGAGTGCAGTTCCTGCTGATACAACAGCACGAGGATACCGGCGACAACGCCTTCGAAGCGGACAACAACGGCGCTCATCACCAGGCACGCCCCCGCTCCGAACCGATCATGTACAACATCACTCTGGTGTCACCGCGCAGCAGCACCCGCCATCATCGTGCCATGACCCTGCGCGAAGGCACCGGAGGCCATTTCCACAATCTGTTAATCAGCGGCTTTTCCGGCGAAGCCATCGATCTGCGCGATGGTGCCACGGTGGCGAACCTGGATACCGGCGCGCTGGATTTTCAAGGCGTGCTGATGCATGGCATTGGCCCGCGCGGCCTGAGTTATTTCGAAGCGGAGCAAGAAGACGCGGACGACGACAACGGCTTCGACGAAGACGTCTTTTTCCGGGGATTGAGCAGCGTCCGTTTCGATGAGGACCCGCGCTTCAATCAGGATGCGATCAATCCGTATCATCCCAATGCCACGCCCGCTCTGCGCTCACCAGCGGCGCGCGGCGCGGTACCAATACCTCAAGGCGAATTCTGGGACGAAGCGGCCAACTACCTCGGCGCGGTGCGGCCCGGCGCCAGTGCCACCTGGCTGGATCGCTGGACTGCGTTTCCGGCCCGTTAGCGAAGACCGGGCCCGGCTGTCCCACCATTGTGGGACAGCCTTATACGCCCGTGTCAGGATTTACCTGGATCAGCGCACCACCACGAAGAATACACCGCCGTCACGATTGACACGCAACAACAGGGCGGCATCGGCATCGGGCACCGCCGACTCCAGTTCCTTCATGTTGGCCACATTCTGACGATTGGCATTGATAATCACATCGCCGCCACGCAAGCCGGCACGCCAGGCCGGGGAATTACGTTCCACCGCTTCCACCAGTACGCCACTGTCAGCGTGCCGCAGCTCACCTTTACGCAGATCGCGCAGACTGGCGCCTTGCAGGAACTTGGAGATGGCGTCGCCACCGGACTGGCGTTGATCGGACTCGGTAATGACCGCCACGACTTCGCGCTTACGGCCATCGCGAATAATGTTGAGCCGCACTTTTTCGCCCACCGGCGACAACCCTACCTTGTTACGCAAATCCGCCGCCCGGGTCACCGCCTGGCCATCCACTTCCACCACCACGTCACCGGCCTTGAGACCGGCTTTATCCGCGGCGCTGTCTTCCACCACATTGGTGACCACCACGCCACGCTGCCGTTGTTTCACCTGGAAGGCATCCGCCAGCTCCGGTGTCAGATCCTGGATCGTCACGCCCAGCACGCCACGTCGTACCTCGCCATGCTCGATCAACTGCTCCATCACATTCACCGCCATCTCCGTGGGAATGGCGAAACCGATACCGACGTTCCCTCCGGAAGGCGCCAGGATTGCCGTGTTAATACCGACCAGTTCACCACGCAGGTTGACCAGCGCACCGCCGGAATTGCCGGGGTTGATGGAGGCGTCGGTTTGAATGAAGTTCTCGTAGCCTTCAATGCCCAGGCCGGTCCGGCCCAGCGCGGAGACGATGCCGGAGGTCACGGTCTGGCCCAAACCAAATGGGTTGCCGATGGCCAGAACATAATCCCCCACCCGCAACCCGGTGGAGTCGCCGATCCGGATCTGGGTCAGATCATCGGTCTTGTCCAGCTTGAGCACCGCCAGATCCACTTCCTCATCCAGTCCCACCAGTTCCGCGCTCAGTTCGCGGCCATCGGTGAGAGTCACTTCGATTTTATCCGCGTTCTTGGCCACATGGGCGTTGGTCAGCACGTAGCCTTGCTTGGCGTCGACAATAACGCCGGAGCCGGCGCTGATGGCACGCCGGGTGGAAGGCTGCTGCTGTTCGGGAATATTGAAAAAGCGACGGAAGAACGGATCCTCCAGCAGCGGATTGCGGGCGGTCCGCACCCGCGTCTCGATGGCGATGTTCACCACCGCCGGCGCGGTTTTTTCCAACATCGGCGCAAGCGTCGGCAACGATTCCCCCTGCGCCACGGGCAACGCCGCCCGAGCCGGTACGGCGGCGGCCAACAACAGAGCAACGCAAAGCGCGCAAATAAAGGAATAATAGGATCTCAATGGTGCGTACAAGGCCACATCCTCCTGTACCTGGGCACTAACTTAATCGGGCTTGAACTGGCCATCAACACGACAGCCAGGTTAGCGGATCGTGAACCTTCGACCCTCGCCCGGCCTTCAGGGTTCCAACAAATGGGGTTCCGATAAAAACAGCCGTACCTGGTTGAACTCATTGGCTTCCCCCAGATCCGGCCAGGTGGTCGCATGCCAATGTCCCAGCAGACGATACCCCGGCGGATTCAGTCCGGCGATACGGGAATCCGCCAGCAACACCGGCGCACCGGCCTGGCGAAAGCGGTCCAGCAGGGGCAGGTTATCCCGGTCGTAGAGAATATCGGCGGCGGTAACGCGATCGGCCACAGCCAGACAGGCCTCCAGATCGTCGCTCAATTCCACACTGACCCCGTTGAGGGCGGCGTTGGCTTCGCTGGCGGCCAGCGCGTCCGGGTCCAGGTCGCAGGCAATGACCCGACGGGCACCGGCCCGGGCGGCGGCCACCGCCACCACACCGGAGCCGGGCCCCACGTCCACCACACAGCGGCCCTTCACCCACTCCGGGTGGGTCAGCAGGTGACGTGCCAACACCTGCCCCGAGGCCCAACATAACGACCAGTATGGCGGCGCTTCTGAAGCCGCGCGCGAAAAATCCGGGCCTCTTGCGCGATAAATGAGAGGTCCGGATTCTTTCACAGGGCGCAACGCCGTTTCAACGACTCAGAATAACCCCGCCGGCTCCGCCTGGATATCCCAACTGAAGATCAGCACCTCGCCCCGCTGCACTCCTTTCCCGCCCCCGACCGTGTATCGAATATCCGTCTGCTCGATGTGGTATCGGGAAAACACCTGGCGTATGTCCGGGTGGTCATTGAGGCTGATGATTGCCTTGCCCTTGATCTCGCCGATCAGGCTGGCCATCTCCTCGTACTGCTCCCAGCCAAACTCAACACCGTAGCCCTCTGTTTCCCAGTACGGTGGGTCCAGGTAAAACAGCGTGTGCGCCCGGTCATAGCGATGGATGACGTCCTGCCAGGGCAGATTCTCGATGTAGACGTTTGAGAGCCGCAGATGGGCAGCGGAGAGGCTTTCCTCCAGACGTAGCAGGTTGAGGCCGGGTGGCGTAGTAGTGGCGGTACCGAAGGACTGGCCGTCCACCCTGCCACCGAAAGCGAGCTGCTGCAGGTAGTAGAAGCGCGCCGCCCGCTGGATATCTGTGAGGGTCTCTGGCCTGGTCATTTGCTGCCACTTGAACACCTCCCGGCTGGACAGCGCCCATTTGAACTGTCTGACGAACTCCTCCAGGTGGTTCTGCACCACCCGATAGAGCCGTACCAACTCGCCGTTGATGTCGTTCAGCACCTCCACCTCAGCAGGTACCGGCCGTAGGAAGAACATGGCCGCGCCGCCAGCGAATGGCTCAACGTAGCACTGGTGGCGTGGGATGAAGGGGAGAATGCGGTCGACCAGGCGGCGCTTGCCGCCCAGCCAGGGGATGATCGGATCCGGCATGGCTACCTCCTTACTGAGGCTCGCCGGCCTTCTCCGTGTGAATGTACCCGCAACGCGGGCACTTGATACTGATCCAGGTGAAAAGCGCCACCGCCAGCTTTCGGTTGCACCGGCGGCACCGCAGCTCTCTTTTTACCATCTGCAAACCTTTTGCCTAATCTGGTAGGCTCGCCCTGCTCGGATCCGAGCGGGGAGCCTTGCCGGCTCGCAGAGTACGCTGCGGGTTGGGCCTGCGGTTGGGTGTTGGTGCACCGAACCGCAGGCGCTCCTTCTTTCCGTTACATGATCCCTCTCCGATCATTCATGTGGGTAAGCTCACTGTCAGAGGGTTCCATGATGCCGCCTTCCATCCCTTCAGTCCTTTGAACGAGGGCAAAATCAATCCCAGGACAAAGCGGCCATATCTTGCCAGTCGCTGAGCACAGACAGTTGGTCTTCCAGAGCCTGACGCCGCCCCAGCACCGCCGCCACCTGAGCCGTATAGGCATCTGCCTTGGCGATGACACGGTCCCGCAGATCCACAACGGTTATGCCCCGACCCACCGCGATCCCGGACAAGAGAGCCGACTGATAGTTCGGGTCCGCTAGCATCAAGCGCGCCTCTCGCTCCTGCTTGTCCCAGGACAGAATTTCGGATTCGGGGTACTGCGACCGCAGGATCGCAAGTTCCTGCTCAGCCCGGACATTGAACTGAGAACGCCGGTACGCCCGATAATCATCGGGGTGGAAACTGAAGCGGGCCACATCGATTTCGGTGACCTCTGCCATCACACTGAGGTCGTCACCGGTACCAAAGTAAATGCCGTCAAGAAGGATCCGCATCATTCCATGCTCCCCGCTGAAAGTAGAGGCGCCGTGTAGATGCCCGGATCCACCGCGCCACAGAAGAAAGCCGGACAGGCGATCTGGATTTTGGTGACGTTCCGCTCCCCATAAAATCGAGGGAACGAAGCGTCATAGCCTTGCGGCGCCACGCGCACGTAGCGCATGAAAACCCACCCCTCGGCGGGCGTCAGGATGTAGTAGTTCGGCGATAGGTGTGGGACACCGTTAATCTCCCGGACATCCCCCTCAGAATGCGGATTGCCAAACAGCGCGGCGTCTCCGTCAACCGCCCGCACCCACCCAGTGAAGGTGGAAAAGCTGCTCGCCGAGAAGATGAACTTCGAGCCATTCCCCAAAGCCAGATACAGCCCTGTGGAAAGGAGTTCGTTCGCGGTGCCGCCACCGCATGAGAGCTCGGCAATGTAGAATTCGATGCCGTATCGGGCATACGTACCGGTCCGCCCCATGGCGTTGATCAGATCGATAGTGGTTTGGGTCATGCTCCCCAAATTTCCACCAAAGTCATCATTGTTATGGATGAATTTGCCGGCCTCCGAGACCGTAGCACCGTTGTAAAACATCCAGGACGAAGTGAAGTCGAAAGGTGATGAGCCGACTTGTTGCGTGAACATGCCATAAGCGTTGGCGGACATGTCCGCCTGACGGCCACCATACCCAATCAAATTAGTGAACGGGAACGCCGCTTGGTCCGCAGTGGCGCCACTGCCCAATTGCGCCCATGCACCATCTTTCCGAGCATGGATTTCCCCGTCACTCGGGGCGTCATCCACCACCGCCATGCTCCCCAACTCATCCAGCGTCAATGACGTGTTGATCCAGCGGGCGGCACCGGCGGCTGCCGATGTGCACCGGAAAATCTCGCCATCGCCACTTTCATTCACCCAGATGGAGCCCGACGACTCCGGCCCAACACCGCTGAACCCCTGTGTTTCATCGTCGTTCACCGTCGGGTCGCGCGTGTCGACATGGTGCTTGATGCCGTTCGCCTTGAACCACCCCAGCAACACCGACAGCGCCAACTGGCGGCTGCTCAGGCTTCCACCAACGTCCTGCGACACCTCCATCAACTCCGTACCTGCCAGAGCCTGGGCAATTGCCAGATCTGAAATGCGGTCAGCCATTACTCTATCCTCCGGGTCTGGCCGTCTTCTGTGATACGCAGCGCCCCGTCTTCGGTGATCCGAGCGGAGGTCTGCAACCATTCAAAGGAGTGTTCGTATGCCTGCCAGCTGGCCAACCCATCCCGCACGGAAACCACCCGGACGGTGTACGTGCCGTCCGCCGGCGGAGTGATGGTTTGGCTGGTGGTGGCGGTGGTTTCCTGGGAGACCAGAGAGCCGCCCTGGTACAGAGACACCTGGTAGGTGGTGCCATCCTCTGGCCCGATATTGCCGTCAGTCCACGGCACCAGGACGTCGGCCTGCAGCAGGCGGTCGCGGTGGGCCCAGGTGACCTGGATCTCGCCGACCAGGCTCTCTGGCCAGTACTCGCCATTCAGTCGGACCCTGGCCGGCGGATAGGGCCGGTAATGGCGCTGATCGAGCGTGACCACGCCTGTGGGCGCCTGGGCCAGCTCCAGCAGCCCAGACGACGTGCGCGTGAGCAGTTTGAGATTGACGGTCTCGCCGTCGACGTACTCGCTCTGATCCACCGCCTCGTAGCCGTCGTAGAACCAGATCCGGGTGCCGGCCAGGTGCAGCACTGGAACCGTGTCTCCACACCCTCGGGCCACCGTGCAGGTCCCAGCGCCGGCATCCAACACGTCGACACGCACCATCTCGCTTCCCAGGAGCGCCGCGCCGCCGGTACCCACCTGGTTTAGATCAATGCCGTCCTGCAGGACCAGGTTCCCCTCACCAGGTTGGAGATCCTGTGCCAGCACCGCCGTCGGGCACCAATCGCCAACGTCGGCCTCCGCGTAGTCGGCGGATCCGGTCCGGGTCATCAGATTGAAGTTCAGCGCCAAGCCCGAGGGCCGCGCGCCGAACGCGCCCACCCAGCCTGACTCCGGCGCCACCGCGCTCAGGTCACCAGGACCCAGCCCGGTCACCATGTCGCGGTAGGAGAACTCAAGAGCGACCTGGTCGAGCGCCGGCCGCGTTTCCCTATCTGGGGGCGTCCATTCCGTGGGCTGCTCTTCTGTGAGCGCCGTCGCCGGCAGACCGAACACGTCCTGCAGGGCGGTAATGATGATTTCACCATCCGTGATCGGGCTTTCCTCGATCCTGCCGGCCCGCAGCACCATCTGATCAATACCATGGTCCGGTGCCGAGATTCGGAAAAGCCCAGCCGGGTGGATATCGTATCCACGCCGGTCAAATCGAAGCCGTAGCCGCCGCAGCCCCTGTTCCTTGGCCGCCAGATCCCGTCGTCCCACGCGGCTGGCCAGCCCATAGGTGGGGATGCCCGGATAGTTTACAGTCTCGCTGTGTTTCACCCCGGCGGCCTGGATCGCTCCAAGGTTATACTCGCGGACGGGCCGATCCTTATTGGTGATCGGGTCGCGGTAGATGACCACCACCTCATTGACGGCGGTATCCGGGGTGGCCAGCCCATCCTCCTCAACGCTGAGAAGGCCCGAGGAGTAGTCGTAGAGCGGCAGCGCCTCGGGGTCGTAGTCGCCGCGTATCAGGCTCAGAGTCAGCAGCCCGGTTCGGCGGTGCACGTAGTGACTGGCGCCAATGTGGTCCATCACCGTCTGCATGAACTCGGACAGGCTGCTCTGCCTGGCATAGCGTAGACAGATCCCGAATTCCTCCGCATACAGCTTGTCGGCGGCCACCCGGTAGCTCTCAACGTCCAACCGATCGATCGGGAATCCACGCCCCCAGTCCCGATTGGTCAGCCCCTCCACAATAATGTGGACGCCGTTCATGGCGTGGATCTGTCCGCCCGCCAAGTTGATGGCCACCTTCTCCGGGTACCAGACGCCGTTATCCCAACCGCGCATCCGCCGCCGCGTCCTGAACTTCCACGGTTTCGGGTACGGGTTCATCGCGCTGATCATGCCGCTGAAAAACGCGGTGAGCGTTCCCCTGAATCCGGGAGAGGTCCCCCCGAGCAAGGCCCGCAGTCCCTGCGGTGCCACCTGAGTCGGTTCCCCCATCATGATGTGCAGGGGGCCCTGAACGCCGCCTTCGCCGCTCTCACCACCGAACAGCTCGGGTTTATCGATCTGTATCGTCGTCGATTCCGTAACGCTGCCTTTCCACGCTGTACGGTCGCCGACGCGGACTTCCACCACCTCATCCACAGCCTGGTCCGTGCTGGATCCACGCGACAGCCCCATCAGGATGTCGAAGTAGTACCGGTACCCAACCGTCCGGCGTTTACTGCTTCCGCCCATTGGCGACCTCCTGGCGGGCGGTGTCGGCGACCCGCTGACCCAATGCGTCCCCGGTGGCTTCCAGCATCTCGGCGGTGACTTGCCCGCGCCGGCATGCCTCGAACGTCATGCCGTATTTAATGAACCACTGACGCGCGCCGGACATGCACAACCCAGCGGCCCGGATATGGCGGGGATAGATCGCCACCGGAGCCGTCATTTCTTGCCGCCTTTCTTCCGGATGGCGCTCGTGCGGTAGTTCCCTACCGCGAGCACGACCCAGTCTTGAGTCCAGCAATCGCCGAATATGACGTACTGCTCCGTGCCTTCTTCTGCCAGCGGAAAGTCCACGTCCTCGAAGGCGGCCGGCTTCGGCGCCTTTGGTGTCGGGGCCAGAAAATAGCTGACCGCATAGCTGACAACCGCAATGGCAAGCTGTACCCACATCGCTTTTCCTCCGTCAGAACACCGGATTGCCGTCGAATGGCGATGTGTCGGGCATGCCCGGCGCACCGCCGTAGTTGTCGTAGTTGCCTTTCTCGATGCACGCCGCTTTGGTGAGTCGGCACCCGGCATGCGCCTGAACCACCTGTCCCACGGCGAGGCGTTCGGTACCGCCACGCAGGATGACGGTGTCACCCTGGTGGATATCGATCCCGCGTTGTTCCTGCAGACCGTCACTCGCCGTCCAGCTGATGAACCCACCGGAAAACCAGCCATCGGGCTTCGTTGCAAGCTCCAGGGCTGCGATCGCGACGCGATCCAGAGCGCCGATCGTGGCCGTTACTCGAAAGTCCGCGGGCCTCAACTTGCAGTTGTGGTCGTAGATGCTGTAGACGCAATTGGGGCTCCACGTCAGACGCAGGCCGGTGGTATCCAGGTCCTGAGCAATAGAGCGACAGGTGATCTGGGCATCCAGCCGCCGACGGTTGACGTTGACGATGGACCCCGTCCAGACAGCGACCATCTGGGTATCGCCGTAATGCATGTCGTAGACAGTCAGCCAGATACGCTGCGACGGCGGGTAAAGGCGGTACTGCAGCAGCAATTCCAGATCCGGAGGCAGAGTGATCTTGGCGTCGTCGGCGCTGGTCTCACCGGTCTGACGGAAACCGTCATCGCTGATCTGGATATTGGTCCAGTGGGTCAACTCGTGATCGATATCCCGGTTGGCGCTGGTGTATCGCCAGACCCGCCCCGCCTGGGAAAACTCGTAAAACCGAACGGGCCGGCCGTCGGCCAGGCTCTGCTCCAGGGCGTCATAGCTCATCGCTGACCCCCTTGACCAACAGGGAGGTGCGTGAGCCCCCCTCCTGGTCCGCCAGGTGCTCGATCTCAACGTCGTCTTGGTCCAACCGGGACAACACCAGCCAGCTGGCCAGCACGACGTCGGACGGCTCAAACGCCATCGGCAGACCGCTTTCCAACTGCAGCCGCTCCACGTCACCACTGACCGCAGCGGCGCCGATGACACGCGTATAGATGACGTCACCGGTGCGCAGCTGCAGGCGCAGATCCCGCCGGCCTGGCTGCGCCGTGCCATACACCGAATAGCTCATGTATTCGATTTCGAGTGTGTCCTCGCCGATCACCACCGGGCTGACGATGACTACGTCCGGGCGCCAGGTGGGGATCCACATTGCCCGCCGGCGGCCGTCAAACCATGACACCAGCGAGCGGAACCAGTGGTGCTGCTCCATGCCCTCCAGCAGGTACTGCAGCTGCTGCACGGGCCAGGCGCGCTCCGCTGTATCCTCGTACACCGGATTCCCGGTCTCGTTGTCCAGGATCTCCATCAGGCGGGCATAGGTGTCAGTCAGATCGCCGGTTTCGTCCGGCCGTTGTTCCAGCACCGGGTAGCCGCGATATTGCGGCCATGCCACCGTCGCCGGCGCGTCGTAGGGCCCGTCCACCTCGAACTCCGCTGACCACAGCGCCTGGTCGTTGCTCTTCCGAGCCAGGCGCGGCTGCTCCACCAGGTGGGCCGGTACCGCTGGATAGAGTTTGCCGCCGTGAGGCCACGCTCGGTCCAGCGGCTCGCGAAGCACCAGGCGATCCGGCAGCACCTCTCTGATTTGCACCATCTCAAACCGCGTTGCGGATTCGTCCTGGAGCAGCACCAGGCCGTCGGCGGCGTACTCTCGGCCTCCGGTATCGCACTCGATTTCCACCGCGCCGGCGGACTGCGGACCAATCCACTGCACCTCGTGATAGAGCGGTACCGCCCAGGCCCGGCCGGACCAGCTGAACAGAGCCAGATCGAGCAGCCGGCGATCCCGCCCCTCGACCACGCCCTGGATCTCGAACCGGCGCCGCGCGCCAATCCGAACCGAGCGACGCTGCTCGATACCGCGTTGGCTGGTCCGAATGCTGGTTTTCCAACTGAGGCGCTCTAAGACCGATTCCAGCCAGTTGTGTGCGAAAGTCCAGGGAGCGATCCGGTCTCCCAGCACCGTCCAGATCTGGACATTGCCGCCCTCGAACATGAAGGCGTACTCCGCATTGATCGTCGGCGGCCCTTCGCTCTGAACCATCAACGGGAACTCGATCATCTCCAACCCACGGAACGTCAGGGGCATCGCCGGTCGGTCGAGCGACATGGAGGGATCCGGATCCGGCGAGACCGCGTCCAATTGGTAGGGCCGTGTGAAGGCACTCCAGACCTGCAGGATCTCGGTGCGGTTGGAAACTACCGCCCCAAGGTCCAGCGGATTGGGGAAGAAATACACCCGGTCGTAGAAGTCATTGAAGAACGAGCACGCGACTTGCCCGGAGAAGGTTTCGCCTGGGAAGGGCGGCAGAGGCGAGTTATCAATGAACGCACCGGACAACGGCGCCGCGCTGACCGCTGATGCGGAGTAGGCCTGCCAGCGCTCAACCCCCCGGCCGTCCATATTGGCTGTGCCGTGAACATTCAGCACCTGTCCGGGGTGCCAAGGGGCGATTTGTCCCGCAAACGTCGTCACCTTACACCTCTCGGCGGACAGCTAAGCCATGCCGTTCAGTAGCGCCTCTGAACGTCATATCCCAACTACCGCCTGAATCCGGCACAATATTACCGGGCGCATCGGCGGGGTTAGCGGCTTCACCATAGGCGATGCGGCGCGTGGTCAGCGGGAACACCTGCCAATCCTCATTGCCAACAGTGATGATCTGACCTTCCTCGAACAGATCCATGTCGACTGCTCGCACCCCGGGCACACATGCCACCGGGGTGTTCCAGGTGCCATATCCGCCTGGCAGCATGGCGAACAAGATAACGGGGTGCAGCGTTGTAGAGCCATCAACCAGTGTGGAAGGCGTCCAGGCTAGTAAGGTGTTATAGGCATCGCCCCAGCCACCTGATGCGTAGGCATCCTCCCGAACCGGACTCGTGTCTATGGAGAAGTAATACGCAGAGTACGGGGCATCCGGGTGCTGAATTTCTATCGCCCCAGAGTCGCGGGGCCCTACCGAGGAATGCGCCTCCGAATAGGAGTAGTTACCGTTAAATAGGAGGTGGGACCCATTCTGGTTCCAGGCCTCATAGGTACTACCGCTCAGTCCACGCGGCCATATAGTGCCATCCGCAATCGCTCCCCCATCATAAACCCCCAGCTTTTCGACATAGCCGAAGTAGGAATGGGCGAAGTAGCCCGGCGCGGTCTCGAAGACGATCAGACACCATGGCTCTGGTGTGCTGCCAGCGAAGAGAAACATTCGGTTTATAGGAGATAGCCAGTTCGTAACACTCTCAAACGGCGTTGGCACCTGTGACACATTGATGTGCAGCACCTCGAATGAGAAGCCACCCCGGTCATTCTCATAAAAGTCAACGTAGCTGCGGGACAATGAGAACAAGGCCGGCTTCCCGGGAATAGAGACTTCCGCGACTCCAGCATCGTAGGTCGTGGTCCAGCCCATCTCTGTGGAGAGAAATCCACTGATCTGTTGAATAGCGATCGTCACGCTGTCAGGTGTGAAGACGGCAAAGGCCATGGTTACTCCAATCGCAGCGCTGCGTAGCTGTTGGTCGAGGTCCGGTAGACGTTCTGCACCACGAGGTGGTCAACACCGTTCACTTGAACAATGTTGTCGGACACATTGTCGACGCCTGAGACGTGGAACACGCCATCCAGAATTCCGAATGTCCCTGGCACCCCAGGTTTCCCAGAATGCAGGGTGATCGGCGTCAGCAGGTACCCACCGCCAAGTAGTGGCGTTTGGTTGCGGATAAAAAACGATTGCAGTTGATCAAATTTGGCATAGCTATAGTTGCTACGGTACGACGGTGGGGGCAGCAGATCTCCATATTGAACATCTAATGTTCTAGGCCTCGCCACGCAGTTGTATGGAAACAATCTGGCGCCACCAGATGACCTATCGTAGTCATCAGCACTGGTACCATTATCATAATCGTCCCAGGAGCCAGCGGGATTAAGGGCCGCCAGTTGGATGCTGTAAGGGTCGAAAAAGGCACAATGGATATTGCCTGTGGTTTCTTGCCCAACGTCCGAGGTGCTCAGAGCCGTTGTACCACCTATAGCCAGCGGATACGGGTTCGTTTGAGGCAACGCGTAGGGCAGATATAGCCCGCCATAAAACGGCTGATAGACCGTCCCCAGCTTGACACGCCCATAAAAACGTCGGCCGCTGGCAACAAGCCAGTACGCCATGGGCTGATTCCAGACCACAAACCCTTTTCGAGGAGAAGTATTAATATGGCCATCGTAGCGAGGACTTTCGGGGAATACGCCATTGTGGCCATGCAAATAGATCATCTGCCGGTTTATGGCCGTATTGTCGTACAGGTACAAGGACACAAAGATTTCGTCCTGACCAGCCATGCCAGGCCCTTTCAACATCACCGCACCCTTGATGCCATCTTCTGCCGTGTCAGTATCCGCAACCAGCGGCGGTGCGAGCCCCACGGACGTTACCCGCTCCCACGCCTGCCCGGCAGCAACCAGATCCGGATGGGCCGTCAGAAAATCGTACAGCTTGTTGTAGAGGTCCACCGCGTCGGTTGCGGTCCCGTTTACCACTGCCATTATTTAACCCCCATAGCGCTGCGGAATTTCCCAGGATTGCGACTGATGTGCAGGACCATGGCTTCTTCGCCAGCCGGCCCGCGCAGCGCCTCCGGAATCAAATCCTGGTCCAAAATCGGCAATAGCCGTTGCTTCATCACCGGTGCCGGAATCGCCCCTGCCATCAGCACCGCCGGGCTGTCGGAAATGGGGGCCACCGGGGTGACAGGCCCGCCCTCGGCGTAGCCTCGGAATCGAGCCAGCGCCGCCATTCCTTCGGCACGAAACGCTTCCATGAACGCCATGGCGCCTGGCTGACGCATGATGTGCGCCGGCTGGACATACTCACCGGCGTGCACCAATCCCGCGACTTGGTACTTGCCGCCTGGGCCTGTCCAGCCACCAGTAGCGAAGCCTCCCAGCCCTCCCGCCGCGTTCGCGGCTGCGATCTGGGCGGCGCCGGTGCTGAATGTGGTAGCCAGAGCCGTGGTTAAGACCGTGGAGCCTGACGTCATTGCAGTTGTGATAGCCGCACCTACCGTGGTGGCACCGGCAGCGGTACTGGCTGTGATCGTACCGCCTATAGCTGTTGCCCCCGTGGCGCTGGCGGTCGTAATCGCGGCCGACATTGTCGCGGCTCCAGCAGCGGTGGACGCGGTGTCCGCTGCTGCATCTGCCCCACGGTTGAACCAACCTGATATCTGGTCCGTGGCCATCTGAGCCAGATTCTGTGCCGCGAGATCTAGCATGGCGTCGGCGATGGACTGAGCCACGCCTTGTACGACGTCACGCAGGTCTTCGGCACCTTTGGCCAACTGAACCAAGCCATCCGCCAGACCGCTTTCAAACGAGTCACGCAGCGTGGTGGTGAACTGGTTGGCGGTGGCTTGCAGCTGCTCCAGCTCGGCCTTGAGATCTCGCACACGTTCCAGAGCCGCTGGATCGCCTGTCGCGGCGGCCAGCGCTTCCATACGGGGGATCAGCTGCTCGATCTGCTGTGCGGTCTCACGGTGCAGGTCGAGCACCTGACGCCGCGCGTTCAGTTCGCTGATCAGTCCACTCTGCTGCTGGGATTGGATGGATTGTTCTCGGCGATCCTGCTCGCTGTAGATGCGGTCGATCTGCGCTTGCAGCTGCTCCATTTCGGCACGCGCCGTCTCCACGTCGATCAAAGAGCGGACCATTTGCGCACCGGCGGTGTCGCTGGCAGCCTCCAGGCGCGCCAGCAGCTGCTTGTAAGTCTGTTCCAGCTCGTTGGCACGGGCTTGCGCGACGTTGCCCTGGGCGCGCAGCAGGTCGTTCTCTACGCCCTGCAGAGCCTCCAGGTTCTCCTGAGCCGTGAGGGCTGCGTTCGCTGCCCGGGCACGTTCCAGCAGCGTACCGGTCAGGCCCTTCTGCTCAATGTCATAGGCCCGCGTCGCGGTCGCACCGCCGTCCAGTACTGCCGCCTCGCGCTCCAACTGCTTGACGAACCGTTCCATCTCCTTGCGCTGGCGTTTCAACTCACGTTCCGCTTTTGCGGACGCGGAGCTGCGGTCGGTGTACCGGGCATTGATATTGGCGATGTTGCGGTCGACGGTTGCCTGGTCGAGGCGGGCGTCGTCGGGATTAACCTTGCGGATAGCCTCCAGGTTCTCCCTGTACTCCTTGATCGCCGCGAGGCGCTTTTCTTCCTTGGTCTGTGCCGACTTCGTTTGTTTGTCGATCTCGGCCATGGCCTTGATGGCCGCATCCTGAGCCTGGCGCTCCTGAGCCTCTCTTTCGGCGGCGGCATCACGCCGCTGCCCCTCCAGCACCAGCGCTTCGCGTTGCGTTCTCAGGTTTGCCAGGATGCGGCCAGGCACCGACGGACCATCAACGCGATCCGCGCCGGCGTTCTCCAGTTTCGCGATCTGTCGATCCAGTTCCTCGATCTGCTCGTTGACCGTTTGCTCCCGGCCAATATTCAGCAGTCCGTCCCACGCCTCAGCGGCAACGCTCTTGAGCCCGTCCCAAGCTCGTTCGAGCAAGCCGATATCATCACTGATCTCGCCGGACCGCTTCCGCACCGTATCCGCGTAGGCGTTCATCGCGGCTTCGACCGCTTCGGCTGACCGGCCCTGTTCCTGCAGAGACGCGATTGCGGAATAGGCCGACGCATCCAAGAAGTGATACTGGGCGTTCAGCTCCTGGATCGCTTTGACTGGGTCTTCCGCGATCTTGACGAACTCCGCCACGGTGGCCTCGACTGCCTTGCCGGTGGCGCTTTCCATCAGGATTGCGGCCGTGGCAACGGATTCGATCTGTTCCGCCGTGAACTTGCCCGTTTCCGCCACGTCGGCGAGCACGGCCGCCGCGTTCCGGCGAGTGCCCTCAATGTCGTCCAGCCGCCGCGCCATGTCACCGAGCTGGTCCGCCGTGGTGCCAGCGGCGTTGCCGGTGAGGGTCAGCGCTTCCTCATAACGCCGGGACTCGCCGGCACCTTGCTCATACGCTGCAATGGTGGCGATCAGGGCTGCCCCTACAGAGCCAATCAGCAACGGTACCGGGCGGATGGACGACACCAGCGCACGCGCCGCTGGGCGGATACCGCCGAAGCTATCCTTGAGCTGGCCACCTTGCTGGATCGCCACCATCCAGATCGGCATGCCAGAGGCAATCGAGGTGGTGACGTCGGTGATCTGCGCAGGGAGTTGACGCATGGCCTGGCGGTATTCACCGGCGGACAAGGTGCCATAACGCATGGCCTCGGCGGCCTCTCTGGACGCGCTGGCCTGCTGGCGCATTCTCCGGGGGACCGGTGTCGCCCCCACAGCGTTTATGCTGTTGCGGGCGGCGTCGGCTGCCTGGTCGATCTCACGGAGTTCCTTCTCCACGACCTCCAGCGACTTTTTCGCGGGCGCGGTGTTCGTCGTACCGACAGCGTCCATACTGGTGGCGGCGCCTTTGGCGGCTGCATCGACTTCATGCAGCTCCTTCTCCACCGTTTCCAGTGATTGCTTCGCCGGTGCCACGTTGGTGGTGCCAACGCCGTCCAGGCTGGCCTCGGCGCCTTTGGCGGCAGCATCAACCTCATGCAGTTCTTTCTCGAACAGATCGAGCTGCTGTTTGGCGGTGTCCAGGTCTGCCTGGATGCGCAGGGCGAGGTCGAGATTTGATTGGGCCATGCCGGCATTCTGTCGTGCCGGTGCCAGGGAGTCTTTTGAACGAGGGCAAAATTAAGGCGGCCGGAGCCGCCTATTTGGAGAGGGCCTTGAAGAGCGTGTTCGCTTCCTGTTTATCGGCTCCCCACGCGGCCCTGACGTCATTGAATCGCCATGCCCGCTGTCGGCGCTCCCGCCGCAGAGCGGCATTGTAGTAGAGCATCAGCTGGCGCTCGGTGTATCCGCCGATTCGATCTGGATCGTGTCCGTTGGCGATGAGGGCGCCGTAGATGTCGGCCCAGCGGAGCGTTGACTTCGTTGTGCGTGCTCGCTGGCCATCTCGGCTATCCTGCGATTCTGCACCGAGCGCATGAAAAAAGGGCCATTGACCATCCACCAGGTCATCATCAGAACCTCGCCTTCCATGCTGGACAGCCCGCGCATCCAATCCATATCCCGGTCGATGGATTGCGCGATCAGCTCCAGGATGATTTCGTGGTGTGTCTCGATCAGCCCGAGCACGTCGGGGAGCGTCAACGCCTTGCCCGACATCAGCCCTTCCATGTCATCCAGGAACGGCTTTGCAAAGGGCTTTAACCGCAGCCCTTCAACAAAGCCGTACTCCCGGACGGTGATCTGCTCCCCCTGGAGGGTCAGCTCACGCTCAGGGTGGAGCTTCTCCAGATCCTCGTCCGGGTTGTCCTGGTTGCTGGGGGCCGGAGCATCCGGTTTTGGCGGCAACACTTTTCCCACGTTACGCCTCCGCCTTCAGCTGCTCCATCCGGCCATAGCCACCAAACTCATCATCCAGTGCTGCGGTGGGCTCGAACAGCAGGGTGCCCGACAACTCCAGCGAGCCGAACGATTCGTTGATCAAGTCCAGCTGACTGACCGGATTGAATTTCATCTTATACAGCCGTACCCGGACACGTTCATTGCGATACTCGTCAACGCGGTTCAGACCGCTGAACAGCAGGTAACGGATCGGCGGGGCGGCCGTGAACATGGTGACGTCGTCGCTGGCCATGTGTTCGTAGTCCGCCAGGAACGGCTGGGTGAACGTCGAGGTGTCCAGCATCTCGATAACGCCCCCCTCCACGTCGTCCACACGGAAATGCGTATCTTCCGCCAGCGTGGCAGGTGTCGCATTACTATCGGTGATCTGGACATTGGAAATGCCTCCACGGTCCAGGGCAACCAGATCACCGTCCGCCACCGGCGGGAAGGATTCCCCGGTAATTGATCCAGCCGCCACGGTGCGCGTCTCACCATACAGCGCCAACGCCAGGTTCTCGCGAGACATGTGGTGCAGGGTCAGGTTGAACGTCGCCTCGGTCGGCCCACTCAGGGTTGCGGTGGTGCGTTTCATCCCCGACCAGCTTTCCTGCCGGGTCTCTTCATTCGTCGAGAGGGCGATATTCAGTACCGCCGCGTCATCCACCCACCGCAGCGCACCCGGGTTGCCCCCGGGCAGCGATGCGCCCAGCAGCACTTTGCCTTGTAGAGAGTAATCCCTCATTTTTTGTCCCCTTTCTGCTCAGAGGTTTTGCCGGGCTGATATCCACCAGGGCCGCTCGCTGCATCGATCTTGCCGCGCGCCTTCAGCCAGGCTTTCTGTGGTGCCGTCACCTGGATCTCAGTCCCAGCCGCACGGTCTTTACCCTCGTGGCGGTGGGGCTTGGTCAGGGTGACGGTTTCGGTTTTCTGCTTTGCAGCCATTAGCGCTTGCCTCCAATGAAACGTTGGGTTGAGAACACGTCGATCCACAGCAGCGTGCTCGCGTCGTAATCCAGCACGTCGCCCTGCAACCACCACGCCGCCCCCATGATCCGCGGGTCTGGCGTCCAGCCCATGAGGGCATCTCGGATCTGACCGATATACGGGTCAGCGTCGCGCTGGGCGGCTGCGCCCGTGACGTCGCTGTAATTACGAACGGCGGAGATAACACCGAACGTTGACACCGCTTGCTGGGCACCAGATGGCCGGCGGCCTGGTCGTTCCGGTTCGTCGGGCCCGCGCTCGTTGGCGAGCACGACATAGGCGGACGGTGCCCGGAAGCCGCGCAGGTCCTGAATCGCCGCGTAGTCGGCCGCCAGCCCAACCGCTTCCAGGTCGGGGACCTCCTCCACCAGGCGGGCTTGAATGATGGTCGTATCGAGCGGCTGGCTCATCAGTAGTGCCTCATGTTGCGACGACTGAACACCGATGGGTCCCCCTCGAACCGGACGTCAATCTCCTGGGGACTGCCGGATACGGGGTCATCCGCCCCGAGGGAGAAACTGCCGTCCACGATCTGCTTCAGGAACTTCAGCGCATCGCGGTAGGCCCGCACAATAGGATCTTCGCGCTCATCCGTGATCCGGTCCTTGTGCAGCAAATACCGGGCAATATCCCGTGACCACACCGCCACAAGATCCGGGACCGGATTCATCGGCACCGCGTAACCACGCTTGCGAAGGTGGCCATTGATCAGTGCATCGGCGTCGCGCACGGCGTCCTCAATGCGCTGCAGCGCGTCATCCGCCACCGCCACGTCCTCTGGCGACCACGCACTGCGGTCCGCACCCAGTAACGTGGCCTCCATCAGCGCACTGTCCACCACCCGATGACGCTCAGCGGTGGCCACCTGGGCCAGCTCGGTAGCACCAGGTCGTTCTGCTAGTTGTGCGTGGGTGATATAGCCCATGGTGGCCACTCCTAGAAAAAGCGCCGGTTCCGCTTCGTTGCGCTGTGTTGCGGGCGGCTATGAACCGGCAAGGTCACCGCCCACCAGCGCCGGCTGTATTCAGGGTTTGGGCAGGGCCGCGTCGGTAAAGGTCACGCGCTCCACCACCAGATTGGGCTCGTTTTCCAACGCCTCGATCTGCTCCGGGGTCAACGCCTCCAAGGCGATACCATGGCCACGGCGATTGAACTGATGACCGGCGCGGCGGAACGTCGCGGGCAGCGAGCGGATCCACAGACCTTCAATGCCGCTCTCGTCCTGGGATGCCTTGGTGGCAGCGGCCGCCTCGTTTTGTTTGTCTGCGGCCTGCTGTTCTGCTTCGGCCTTTGCTCGTGCTTCAGCAGCGTCCTGCTCCGCGTCCGCTTGTGCCTTCTCCTGCGCTTCGATCTTGGCGTTTTCCTCTTCGGCCTTTTGGGCTTCAGAGGCCGCTGCAGGTTTACTGGCGGCGGGCTGTCGAGTCTGGGTACGGGTGTTCTTTGCCATCATTCACTCCGAAATTAGGTCGATGTCCCAACCGGCCCCCGCCGTCCATGGCGAGTTATTAGCCGGTGGAATGATCATCCTTGAGCGCTTGCCATAGGGTGTTCGTTAGGCCAGCCAGGGCACGACCAGGATCTCCACCAGGTCTTTGTTAGCGTTGTCGGCGCCATCCGCTTTGCGGGCGACTTTGATCACTTCCTGGGCTTTCTTACGATTGCTCGGACCGACCACCAACAGATCCGGCAGCACTCCCAACGGGCGACCTTCGTCAGTGAATTGGCTGGTCATGGCGTCATAGGCCGCATCGAAATTGGTTTCGTCGAGCGTGGCTTTGGAACCGAACGCCTGCTGCCAGAAACCAAAACCGACATTACTGCGACCGTCCACGCCATATCGGTATTCATCACGCATGAACACGGCTTCGTCGTCACCGGCGGTCATGGCCTTGATGTCATAGGGCTTGCGCTCCTGGTAGATCAAGGGCTTGAGGGCGCGGCGGGTGTCCAACAGGAACCAGCCTTTACCGGAACCGGCCTGCATGTTGGAAACGCTGACCTCCTTGCCGTCTTCATCGACGCCGGGGTGATCGGTATCAAAGAAGTATTGCCCGTCATAGCAGGTTTCCTCGAAACCCCGTTTCAGCAACGAATACACCTGTTCGTCCGGGTGGACGGCGGCCGCATAGCCCATTTCCGAAAACAGCGGTGTGAACACCCCATAGGTGTCATCCCCGATGTCATCGGAGGGGATCGCGACGGAGGACTCGAACTTCTTGTTGACGATGGTGTAGGCGTGCGCCTCCATGCTTCTCAGATGGCGGTCACCGACCCATTCCCGCAGACGCGGGAACTGCCCGAGCCACGCGTAGGTTTCCGATTTGGTCGTGGACGGCACGCGAGTAGCGACTCGGCTCCAGGTTGGCTCGACGCGGCTCCGGCCTTCATTGAAGGCCGCTTTGATACCGACAAATAGCGCGTTCAGATTGGATTTGTTGATGATCATTGCAGGGCTCCTTAAAAGTCGATCCAGACGCCATCGGCATCCACGTCGGCGATGGTGCCGGCGACGGATCGCGTACCCCCGCCATCGGTCAGCGCCACCGTTTCATCGTCGACCAGGTAGGCGTCCTGGCCGAGATGTGCGCGGGTGATTTCATCGGCCCCGGCGCTGTTCTTCACCCGGTGCCATCCATGGCGGCACTCCACGGCGGTCTCGCCATCAACCGCGCCGCCAACCACGTGCTCTTGGGCGATTCCTCGTGCCACCAGGCCGGTGCCCTCGGCCGCCGCCTGGGCGAACCCAGTGGCGGTGTCGACCACCACGATTCCGCCCGCAAAGACTTCCGCACCCGCAGCCAGTGGCTCAAAGGTGAACACGCCTTCGCGGAACGGGGTGCTACGGTCTTTCGTCAACATGATGTACTCCCGTTACTTATCGGAGGTGCTGCCGGCAGCCGGCTTATAGCCGGGCTTGCTCTTGGCGTACTCTTCCGGATCAATGCCCATGGAACGGCACACGGCCAGTTCCTCCGCATCCAGGCCGTTGTCATCGACCTGGGTCGTCACACCATTGGTTTGAGTGCTACGCAGTGCCGCAATGGGTTGAGCGGTCTCCAGGTAAGCCTTCAACGCCTGGATGTCCTTCTTGCCAAGGTCACGGGCCCACTGTTCCTGCGCCTTCAAAAGTCGACCGTCTTCCAACCCCTCGCTCACGAGTTCGTCAAGCTGGTTGGAGTTGAACTGCCCGGACAGCGCCGCCAGTTCGGCACGGAGGTCTTCAACCACCTTCACCGATACGTATTTGGCCGGATCCGGGGTCTCTCCTCCCTGGGTGCCGCCGGATTTGAGGGTGGCCACGCGTGCTTTCAGCGCGTCCAGACCAGCGCCTTCTTCCGCACCCAATTCCTGGCGCAGTGCCGTCAACATGGCCACGAAACCCGTGTTGTCGGCCGTGACCTTTTTCAAAGCCGCAATGGCGTCGTCTTCGGTGGTGTTCGGTTCCAGGCCCAGGGCCTCGATCAGCATCTTCAGCAAATCCACGGGGTGTTCCTCCGTTGGGTGATGGATTGACCGCATGGCAGCCAGCGCCTGCATCCCGTCCAGGCCGGGATAGTTGGTGACGGCAGCCATTTCTAAGGTCAGAACGTCCCCCGTGCCGGGGGCATACTGGAAAACCGGGGATAGGTAGCGGTACTCGCCGGCCTGGATCATCTCCCGAGCCTTGGCGGTCCACTCAATCTTCGCGAACAACCCTTGGCCTTCACGCCACTGCAGCTCATTGATCCAGCCGGCGGCCGGCGCGGGCACGCCGTTCACCTCGGCGTGCAGCGTCTGGTGCTCGTAGTCCACCACGGCGGCGTTCACCCGCCGACTGAACTGAGCAATCAGAGTGGCGGCGAGAGTCGCATCCAGGCGCCACGCCGGCGCATCGACCGGACGGCCATCTCGTGCCGAGAACGTGCCCGCTGGCAGGATCTGCTGCCATTCCCCCGTGGAGCTCTGCAGATCGAACACGCAGGCCGCCACCACCGGGCAGCCCGTTTGGGCGGTCGGCTGAGCGCTACAGACAGCGAGGCGCGAGGGTTGAGTTGTCCGAGATATCGTTTCCATGGTGGCCATAATGGGACCGGCCACCGACGGCGTCTTTTGAACGAGGGCAAAATTTGTCGGGAGGCGGATTTCCGGACGCGGAATGGCGCATCGCCCCGAAACGCACCACGCAAAGGGGGCAACGGCGTTTTATAAACGTTTTATCAGTGGAAAGCGGCCGGTGACCGCCATGGTTGTACCGGCCAGGGGGCGCCAGAGGCCTTACAGGGCCTCTCAGCGCGTCAACGCATTGGCGAGGTAATCCTGGGTGATATCCAAGATGTGGTTGTCCTGATCGTCGTTCGTGCCGAGCCACGGGCGGGCCGGGATCCGGATCATGTAAGCCTTCACCTTGGCGCTTTGGGCGAAGTCGCTCTTTGACCGTTTAACGAAACGGTTGCCCACCTCGCCGTTGCGAGTACGCCGGAAGTAAAGCTCGCGGACCGAAGCCGCCCGCTGTATCTCTGCGCCGAAATGTTGGGCGGCACCGTAGGGCCGGTCAGTACCAAATTCCAAACCCGTGTCGTCGTACTGACCGCGCAGCGTTCCGGATAGGTATCCCCGAAGGGTCAGGATCCGATTGCGGTTCCGGTGCTTCCGACGTTGATAGGCCGGCGACAACGGTGCCCACGGCGTGCCGTCAGGCGCTGTCTGCGCCCGGAATCTCGCCCGGTGGATCCGAGTCAGGTATTCAATGATGCTCTGAAACAGCGGGGCGGGATTATCCAGGCGCTCGATGGCTGTCCCCAGCGCCGCCGATGCCTCCGCGTGATCCCATTCGATTCTGGCGCCTGCCATGGAAACCTCCTAAACTGGTCCTACGGTTGTTGCATGTGCTGCCCCCGGCGGCTGGGCCACCAGGTGCACCAACTGCCCACGTGAGCCGGCGCGTGGGATCACTCCTCTCTGCGGTACAACCGCACCCCCACCCGCAAATCATCCAAGCTGCCGGACTCCAAGGCGAACGTGGTGATCCCCGACCACCCCGACTCGCTCCATTCAAAGACGGCGAGCGCCGGGACGTCCTCACCAGGCAATAGGAACTGAGCGATATAGCGGCGGCGGACCACCGCCGTTTTGCGCGCGGCCTGGTATTCGACCCGCACCCAGATCTCGTCCGGGCTCAGCACCGCATCGGCAAGGATCCGCATGTACCGCCCCCGGCCATTCTTGTCTGCCTTGAGCCGCCCAGTACGGCGCTGCTCGAACAGATCCCGGCCCACGACCAGTGGTTCTCCAATCACATCTCGAACGACGCGCGGCTCGTCGAGGCTCGCACCAAATTCATCCAGGAAGGCGCCGGCATACTCTTCATCAGTGAGACCGCCGGGGAGAAGGCGGCTTGCCGGCGCGTGGCGCGGCGCTGGGAGCGGATCCGATGGTCGGCGGTTGGGCAGCCCCTCGCCGCCCACGGAACCGGGCAGCGGCGGATCCGGACGCTCGGGAGGAACCGCACTGTCCAGGCGGCTTCGACCGGGTGCGTGTTCAAAGCCGGGATCGATTCCGGCCGGAACACGGACGGTCCGAGGGCCATCTGGACTGTACTGTCCGATGACCCGCTCCTCCCATTCGATCGTGGGCGCCTCATCCGGTCCCGTCTTGCCAAGGTCCGTGAGATCCCGCTCAGCCAGTCCGGTCACCCAACACTGGCACCCCCACGCATTGATCGGGAAATGGGTTCTCCACCATGGATGCCCCGCAGGCAGCACCAGACCATCCCACGCCAAGTGCAACTCACGGGGGTGCTCCACGGCATCGCTATGGTTGTATTGCCAGTACGGCAGCGCCTCGCGGTTCTCCCAAAGCTGCTGATAGCGGCCAGCCTGGTAACTGGAGAACAGGTTGGTCTCGAAGATGGTACGGCTACGCCATTCCCGGCCGCCGTTGTAGTCCCAGCCATGCCGGGCCACGATGTCGTCGAAGTCACGCCGAAAGGTTTCCAGCGTTCCGCCATTCGCAATGGCGTTTTCCACCGCCTCTCGGAAGTCCGTCACCAGGGCGTCACGGTTGGCACCGGCGACCATGAAGGCCCAGTCGTGCTCCTGACCGTAGATGTCCGTCCAGGCATTGGTAGGGACATTCAATTTGCGCTGGAAAAACTGAATCTGCTCCTGGAACGGTACGGATCCGTAACTAGCCGAAGGCATCCGGATTTTCCTCCGTGACTTCATTGCGACCGGCCAGGTGGGCGGCCGCCAAGGCCTGGGCCATTACTTGGGCGTATTCGTCCAGGGTAAGGTTCGGATAGATCTCCAGCAGCCGCTCGCTCAGTTCCTCCAACGAATTGACCTGAGCCAGGAGCCCGCGGATCTCGTCGATCCATCCGTTCGTCACGGTTTCCACCCGCGCCCGCGCCATCGGCATCATCTGCACCGGCGGTGCTGGTACGCCGGATGACGGCTGGGCCCGCAGAGCCGCTGCACCTGCAGGGCTTTCCCCGCGCGGTTTCCGGGCGAGGATCGGTTGGCCCGCCTCTGGCTTCGGGATGCCCAGCCGCTCTTGCGCCCAATCCCTGGGGATCTCCAGCCCGACATCGACCAGGCGTGGCAACGCGACAGCATAGGTTTTGATGTCCTCAGGTTCGCTCAGATCGAACACGAACTTCGGGCAGCGACGGTAGCTGTCGATGGGCGCATTGAGCACCACCATGGGCCAGATCAGATCTCGCGTGATTGTTCGGGCCACCTGCCGCGCATCACCTTCCAGCAGGTCACGACGTACTTCCTCATGGACATTACCAAGCGCGTTGGTGGAGGTTTTGCCATCGGCCTGGCTGGTCAGGGTGCCGCCGAGGATGGCCTTGGATTGGGCCTTGTCGCACCAGTTGATCATCAACTCAAAGGGTTGTCCGTTTCCCTTCACTGCCTCATGGAACTCCACCTCCATGCCGGCGGGAATGATGCCGCTGGCACGGTGTCCGATGCTCAGCAACGCCCGCAGCAGTGTCCGTTTTTCCTTCTCGGTGGCACCACTGTTGTACTTGCCCAGGCGCACCGGAATGCCATACGCCTCCAGGAACTCCGCCAGATCGCCGACGCTGTAGTTCTTGAACAGGTAGGGCCAAACCAGGGCACGAAACAACGCGGACCGTTCGATCAGTCCACTCTTGGCCTTGTGAACGTGGGTCACCCAACCGAACGGCTGCAGCGGTTCGCCGTCGGGGTGGTTGGTGCGTAAACGCATCTCCTGGCGGTACCCATTGTGGATGCGGAACATCGCCTGGGGCCGGTGCGTGATGGAGTCAGGTAGCCACAGCCCGTCGGCCCGGTGCCATTCGATTTCCTGACACACAAACCCCTTGCCGATCGCATCAGTGAGGTCGAACAGCGTTTCGTCCCAATCCTCCAGCTCGGCCATCCAGCCGGTGACGGCCTCGGTCAGTTTCTTTTCTTGGGCGGTGGCGTTGGGCGGCGGATCGATGCGCCAATCCAGGCCGAGCAGGCCCCGTCGACGCTTGCCCATCTCCGCCATGATATGGGTGTCCTTTTCCTCCATGTCCTCAAACAGCTGATACTGGGCCGCGATATCGCCGTCTTCCGCCTGCTCCAGGATCGTCGACAGCTTTGACGGCGTGAGCCCCTTGCTGGGGTGGTCGTTGAAGCGCGTGTTCAAGCCGCCGGCCTTGGACGTCTGCGGCGTCTTAAGGTCCTGCGGTTTCACCAGCCGGTTGGCCAGTGCCGCCAGTCTCGCCATTACCATGCTGAGTGCTCCTCCATTGGCAAATCGCTGTCGTCGTCCAGCACGTTGTCATACCCTCGGCTGGAGCGAGGCACCTCGGTAAATTCCATCGGGGATACGTTCATATGCGCGGCTCGCACCGCCATCACCAGCGCCACCGCGAAGTCGCCATGACGCTTCGCTTTACCGGACTGGGATTCCAGGTCTTTCTGTCGGCCTTTATCGATGCTGGGGATCCCGTTGACGACCTTGATACTCAGCAGGTCATCCAGAATGGACTGATGCCGTGGCACCTCCATGTTGAAGGCCTCAAACTCGCCCTTCAGTTTGGGCATCCATTCGTGATACCAGGACTGGCTGATGTCCACCTGGTCCACCATGTTG